>SXGQ01006462.1_pt1 | contig 61064 bp, 58 predicted proteins | sample 3178371 | NCBI WGS metagenome assembly SXGQ01 (sample SAMN11356859, study PRJNA531348) | freshwater metagenome | isolation source: freshwater sample F1-20 | place: China: Fuxian Lake, Yuxi | collected 2017-12-25
GGTGAGCAGGTCGTGCTGTGTGGCGGACTCACCTCACTGGTGCAGGCTGGATTTGAGACGCTCGTCGAAGCTGGTTACCAGCCCGAGATGGCGTACTTTGAGTGCTTGCACGAAGTGAAGCTCATTGTTGACCTCATGTATGAAGAGGGCATCGCTGGAATGCGCTACAGCATCAGTGACACCGCTGAATATGGCGACGTGACCCGTGGCCCGCGCATCGTGACCCCGGCGACTAAGAAGATGATGCAGAAGATCCTCAAGGAAATTCAGTCCGGTAAATTTGCCAAGGAATGGATTGCCGAGAGCGAAAGCGGACGCAACAACTTCAATGCTCTTCGCAAGGCCGGAGCCGACCACCAGATCGAGTCAGTAGGTAAGAACCTGCGTTCGATGATGCCGTGGATCTCGGCCGGTAAGCAGAAGGTAAGCGAAGCCTCAGGCGGCTGAGCCAGAAATCTAGTAAAAATCTAATTCCGACTTGTTTGGTCGGGAATTGACCGTTAGCGTGCCCTCCTGAATTACTAATCAGGAGGGCACAACTATGTCTGCAGCAGAGTGGGGTTTTGAAACCCGTCAAATTCACATCGGTGGAGAACCCGATCCGACGACCGGCGCCCGCGCCGTTCCGATTTATCAGACCACCAGTTACGAATTCCGTGACGCACAGCATGCAGCGAATCTGTTCGCTCTCGCTGAAGTGGGCAACATCTACACCCGCATAATGAACCCAACGCAACTAGCCGTTGAGTCACGCGTGAACTCACTTGAAGGTGGCGTCACGACCGCCATCGGGTTACCCGGAACACTCGTTGTGAGTTCGGGCCAGGCCGCTGAGACTTTGGCGATTCTCACTTTGGCTGAAGCTGGCGATCACATCGTTGCTTCACCATCGTTGTACGGCGGTACATACAACTTGTTGCACTACACGCTTCCAAAGATGGGCATTGCGGTTTCGTTCGTTGACGATCCGCATGATCTTGCACAGTGGAAAGCCGCCGTTCGTCCGAACACCAAGGCGTTCTACGGTGAAGTTTTGGCCAACCCACGTAACGACGTGTTCGATATCGAAGGAGTTTCAAAGGTTGCGCATGAAGCTGGCGTTCCATTGATTGTTGACAACACTGTGCCGACCGCTTACGGCATTCGTCCGCTTGAGTGGGGTGCCGACATCGTTGTGCAGTCGCTCACCAAGTTTGTTGGTGGACACGGAACTTCAGTTGCTGGGTCAATTACCGATGGCGGAAAGTTTGACTTCTCGGCTTCGGGCCGTTTCCCGAACTTCACCGAGCCCGACCCCAGCTACCACGGCTTGGCGTACTGGCCCGCACTTGGTGCTGGCTCGTACATCTTGAAGGCCCGCGTGCAGTTGTTGCGTGACCTCGGCATGGCCGTCTCGCCGTTCAATGCGTTCTTATTGTTGCAGGGTCTCGAAACCTTGTCGCTACGCATGGAGCGTCACTGGAGCAATGCTCATGCAGTTGGCGAGTTCCTAGACAAGCACCCGCAAGTTGAAAGCGTGAACTATGCCGGTTTGCCGAGCAGTCCGTGGCACGACCGTGCCAAGAAGTACTTCGGTGGCCGTGGCTACGGTTCGGTTTTGGCGTTCAACATCAAGGGTGGACGTGAGGCTGGCGAAAAGTTCGTGGCCGGCCTGCAGTTGCACAGTCATGTTGCCAACATCGGTGACGTGCGCAGTTTGGTGATTCAGCCTTCAAGCACGACGCACAGTCAGTTGACTGCCGACGAGCAGATTGCCTCCGGCGTGAATCCTGGTCTCGTGCGTTTGAGCGTGGGTCTCGAGTCGATCAAAGACATCTTGGCCGACCTCGAGCTCGGATTCGCCGCTGCCAAATAACTGCAACAATCTCACCACTCTGTACAAATAGTCGCGCATAGCGCGCTTATTTGTACAGAGTGGCAGATTTGGGCGGAGTTAGTCGGGGCGGTTGTCGTCGAGGAACTTTTGGAACTCGGCCGCTAAATCCTCGCCCGACGGAATCAACTCTTCGGCACGCCGATCAAACTCAAGTTCAAGCATCTGCACATACCTCAACGCTCGGTCGTCTTCAGAGACCGCATCGTCGTGGAGTGATCTCCAACGCTCCTTCTCCTCTTCTAGTTGACCATGTCGCGTCGGTACACCCAACACATGCTCAAGTTGGCGTAACAAGGCGGCTGAAGCTTGTGGATGTTCGGCATTTCCTAGATAGTGGGGGACACCGACGCGCAAGGAAATCGCCGGCAACTCTTCGCGTTCAAATTCGGTCTGCATCACACCAACCACGCCGGTGATTCCTTGATAGGACGGACGGGAGAGTCCGAGTGTTCGAGCTAACTGAGGGTCGACTGTACTGCCAACCACAAAGGGTGTACGCGTGTGAGGCACGGTGTCGGCCGAAGCACCAACGGTCACGATGGCTTCGCAACCAAGCCGTGAATATGCCGCAACCAGGCAACGTACAAAGGTGTGCCACCGAATATGTGGTTCTACTCCCGACATCACCACGATGTCACGAGGGAACTCGGGGAATCGCAGCGCAATGATTTCGTTGGTCGGCCATTCGATGACTCGTTCATCGTCTTCGTCCAGGCGAACCTCGGGTCGAATTTGAGTGAAATCGTAAAACGGATCGCTATCAATAGACGCAACAACTTCGGCGGCGTTGTGTCGAATGAGATGTTCAAGTGCTGAAGTTGCAACTCCGGCGGAATCAAACCAACCGGTGAGAGCCAGCACCATGACGGGACGGCGCAGTGGCGCTGCCAAACCTTCCCAGATCAAGACATCGGCGACTTCCATTCCTAGAGTCTCACCCGCGTAATGCCTCAACCACAACGTCAATGCACGCCGTCAGGGCCTGCACATCTTCAGGATCGATCGCTGGAAACATGCCAACTCGTATCTGATTACGCCCCAATTTGCGGTAACTGTCGGTATCAACAACTCCATTTGCCCGCAAAGCAGCGCACACATCGTTGGCGTCAACTCCGCCGTCGGCTGCCGCAACAATGTCAATAGTGCCGACAACCTGCGAACGCTGGGCGGGATTGCTTACGAATGGTATGGCCCAATCACGTGACTCGGCCCATGAATACAAAATGGACGAGGATTGAGCCGAGCGCTCATTGCAGGCGCTTAATCCACCAATTTCATTCATCCACTTCACTTGTGAATCAAGCATCACCAAGGTGGCGAGCGCAGGCGTGTTGTAGGTCTGATTCGCTTTGCTGTTATCTAGCGCGATCTTAAGGTCAAGTGACGCCGGGATCCAGCGCTTCGATGCCGAAATTTTTTCAATTCGCTCAAGCGCGCGAGGTGAACAGGCGGCAAACCACAGGCCACCGTCAGATGCGAAACACTTTTGTGGGGCGAAGTAGTACACATCGACTTCGGCCGGATTCCAGAGCAGTCCACCAGCGGCCGATGTTGCATCAACGACCACCAAAGCATCATCGCTTCCGACTGGCCGAATGAGAGGCATCATCACACCTGTCGATGTTTCGTTGTGTGTGAATGCATAGGTGTCAATTCCGGATTCAAACGAAGCGACCGGATGTGTGCCGGGATCGGTTTTGATGACGGTCGGGTCTCCGAGATGCGGAGCTGCTGCAACGGCTTCAGCAAACTTCGATGAGAACTCGCCGAACACCAAGTGCTGACTACGGTGATCGACTAAGCCGAATGTGGCGACATCCCAAAACACGGTTGAGCCACCATTGCCGAGAACGATCTCCCAGCCATCAGGAAGGCCAAACAGTTGGGACAAGCCCGAACGAACAGAACCCACGAGATTTTTGATGGGTGCTTGGCGGTGTGATGTACCTATGAGGGCTGGCCCGGCCGCAGCCAAGGCCTCCATCTGTTCGGGTCGCACCTTCGAAGGGCCGCAACCGAAGCGGCCGTCAACTGGCAAAAGATTGGAAGAAATGCGAATTGATCGGGGGTCAGTAATGCTCACTGTCTTAGCATGGCAGGCATGAGGTCGTCTCCCCAAAGTAAGCGCACATCTTCTCGTCTCGCGGCCATTGCCGAATCGGCCACATTGGCTGTCGATGCCAAAGCCAAGGCACTCAAAGCTGCTGGCGAAAACGTGATTGGTTTCGGTGCTGGCGAGCCCGACTTCCCGACGCCGGAGCACATCGTTGAAGCAGCAGTGAAAGCCTGCCGTGACCCCAAGATGCATCGCTACACGCCAGCGGCGGGACTACCTGAACTGCGAGAGGCGATTGCCGCAAAGACTTTGCGCGACAGTGGGTTTCAAACCACAGCCAATCAAGTGCTCGTTACGAATGGTGGCAAGCACGCAGTGTTCACCGCATTTGCGGCATTGTGTGATCCGGGCGATGAAGTCATTGTGCCAGCTCCGTACTGGACCACTTATCCTGAAGCAGTCACCTTGGCAGGCGGAGTTCCTGTCGTTGTCGACACGACTGAAGAAACTGGATTCCGAGTCACCGTTGAACAACTCGAAAAAGCCTTAACAAAGCGCACGAAAGTTTTGTTGTTTGTGTCGCCAGATAACCCGTCGGGTTCGGTGTATCCGCCCGAAGAAGTGAAGGCCATTGGTGAGTGGGCGGTATCGCGCGGTATCTGGGTGATCACTGACGAGATTTACGAACACCTCACGTACGGTCAACATAAATTCACGAGCATGCCAACGCTCGTTCCTGAATTGGCGAATCAGTGTCTCATTGTGAACGGTGTTGCAAAGACATATGCCATGACCGGTTGGCGAGTTGGCTGGATGATCGGACCAGCAGATGTCATGAAGGCCTCCATCAACTTCCAGAGTCACGCCACATCAAACGTTAATAACGTTGCACAAGCAGCAGCGCTCGCTGCAGTTGCGGGCGATCTTTCGGCGGTATCAATGATGCGCGAAGCCTTCGAGCGTCGTGGTCGCACGATGCACCGCATGTTGAACGAGATTCCAGGCATTACTTGTCTTGAACCAGAAGGTGCGTTCTATTGCTACCCGAACGTTACTGGCTTAATTGGCAAGACCTTCAATGGTAAGACTGCGAACAACAGCATGGAACTTGCCGACATCATTTTGTCGGAAGTCAAAGTGGCAATTGTTCCTGGTGAAGCATTCGGGACATCTGGTTACGCACGATTCTCATTTGCTCTTGGTGATGCCGATCTTGAAGAAGGCATTCGACGAATTGCCGATTTGGTGGCTCGCTCGTAACAAATTGTTGAGCGCGGGCAGTCTGTGTGTTAGGTTCATGTCGTCGGCAATAGTCGACACGTGCAGAAAACAGCGAAGTCCGGTGAGATCCCGGCACTGTCCCGCAACGGTTGTGTAGCAAACGAAAGTTTCGCTAACGAGTCCGGTCGCCTGATCTGTATGCGATAACCAACCCTCGAGGCAAGGGCGGATCGCGCAGGAACGGTTTGTCCTTTCCTCGCACTCCTCTTGCTTCCTCAAAGCAATGGAGGAAGCTTTCATGAAAGCAAACCTATTAAGTGCCAATAAAACCCATCGTCAAACCACACGTCGTGTCCTGATTGGATCACTCGTCGCCTTAACCTCGCTGCTCGCAGCATGCTCAAGCGACAAATCAGATTCAAGTTCAGTAACCGAGCAACGAATTGTGTCGTTGTCACCAACGCACACTGAAATCTTGTATGCGCTTGGTGCGGGCGATCAAGTGGTTGCCGTTGATTCGATGTCGAATTACCCAGCAGAATCAGCGTCTGTCCTCACCGACATTTCGGCGTACGAACCGAATGTTGAAGCAATTTCAGCCCTAGAGCCCGATTTAGTAGTGATCGGTGATGACTTCAGCGGACTCGCTGAACAACTGTCAGCGATCGGAATTGAGTCGTGGGTGAGCCCTGCTCCGCTGAGTTTGGACGAGGCGTATCAGCAGATTGTTGAACTCGGAGATGTTGTCGGCCATCTTGAAGATGCGCAAAGCGTTACTCAGACAATGAAAGATGAGATTGCTGAAATAGTTGCGGCGATTGAAATCCCAGCCGAGCCAATTAGCTATTACCACGAACTCGATGACACGTATTACTCGGTGACGGGCAATACGTTTATCGGCTCAATCTACGAACTTTTCGGAATGCGCAATATTGCTGATGCCACCGAAGGCGAAACGGATTATCCGCAATTGTCAGCGGAGTTCATCGTGAGCCAGGATCCAAACGTCATCTTCTTGGCTGATGTGAAATGCTGTGGCGCAACTGCTGAAACGGTTGCTGCTCGTCCGGGATGGTCGGGATTGTCGGCGGTTGTGTCTGGGAATATTGTTGCGATCGACGATGACGTCGCATCACGATGGGGACCGCGTCTCGTTGACTACGTTCAAGCTGTCGCCGATGGCGTTTCTCAGTACCTTGCAAGTTTGAGCTGACATACATGTTGCCCGAACAGGTCCGCGATTCAGAGCGCTCATGGTGGATGCCGTTGGCATGTGTCTTGCTTGCGATCGCGTTCTTGTTCGGGGCCATGGTCGGGCCTGCGGGACCAGATTGGTGGCGGGTGCCTGCTGAGTTGCTGAATCATTTACCCCTCATCGATGTCACCTCAGGTGCTACAGAATTACAAAGCACTGTGCTATGGCAGATTCGAATGCCCCGAGTCGTTTTGGCCGCAATTGTGGGGGCCATGTTGTCCATCGCTGGTGCCTCGTATCAAGGAGTGTTCCGCAATCCGTTGGTTGATCCGTATTTGTTGGGTGTTGCTGCGGGGGCAGGCCTCGGAGCAACGGTCATCATCGTCACGGGGCGCGCTAGTAGTTCGTCGTGGCCAATTGACCCATTACCTATTGCGGCCTTTGCCGGTGGACTCATCGCAGTGATGATTACATATTTGGTCGGTGCAGCCTTTGGTGCAGCCAAATCATCGGCAACGCTGGTGCTGGCTGGCGTCGCCGTGACATCTCTTGCTACTGCGATTCAAACTTTCATGCTGCAAAAAAATACTGACGTTGTTCGTCAGGTGTATAGCTGGATACTTGGTCGTTTATCATCGGCTACTTGGCATGATGTTCGTCTGGTTTTGCCTTATGTCATCGTGAGTACTGGTGTCTTGCTGTGGCATCGACGATTACTGGATGTCATGCGGGTTGGCGATGATGAAGCTCAATCACTCGGTGCGCGCGTAGACCGAATTCGGTTGACGGTTGTGATTGCGGCCACGTTAGGTACGGCTGCTGTCGTGAGCGTGAGCGGATTGATTGGCTTCGTGGGCATTGTCGTGCCACATCTTGTTCGATTGCTCGCTGGTTCGAGTTACCGCCGAATACTTCCTTTGACAGTTCTTCTTGGTGCGGCCTTTTTGATCGTTGCCGATATTCCGGGGCGAATTTTGTCCGATCCAGCTGAAACTCCTATCGGAGTTGTCACCGCATTTTTAGGTGCACCATTTTTCATTATCGTTTTACGTTCACGCCAAGGAGCTTCACGATGACATCTCTGGCCTTTGTTGATGTATCTGTCAAATACGGATCCTCAACTGCAGTTCAAGGTTTCACTGACACAGTTCGACCAGGAGAGTGGCTATGCCTCATCGGGCCAAACGGTGCTGGCAAGTCATCACTTTTGCGTTCTGCAGCAGGTTTGGTCAAACATGACGGCGGCATCTTGGTTGATGGCTCGCCGTTGCACCTACGTTCATCGCGTCGACGGGCTGCGTTAGTCGCGCATGTTCCACAGTCGCCATCAATGCCAGACGATATGACTGCGGCTGAATACGTCCTTCTGGGAAGAAATCCATACGTGGGATATTTTGGTAACGAAACCAAACATGACCGCATGATGGTGGCCCGGGTTATCGAACGACTTGATCTTGAAACATTCGCCAATCGGAGACTCGGAACTCTGTCAGGTGGCGAGCGTCAACGTTTAGTGATTGCGCGTGCACTCGCCCAAGAAGCGCCGATTATGTTGCTTGATGAGCCAACGAGTGCTTTAGATATCGGTCATCAACAACAAGCCCTCGAATTGGTCGACAGTTTGCGGCGTGAGCATGGCTTTACGGTGGTCTCGGCGATGCACGATCTGACGCTGGCTGGTTTGTATAGCGACCGTCTTTCGTTATTGCATCAAGGTCACTGCGTCGCGTCAGGTCCAGCCGAACAAGTGCTCAAGGCTGAAACTTTGTCGGAGTTTTATGGAGTGTCGGTCAGCGTGCATCACGAACCCGACGGAACCGTGGTCGTTGTACCCAGAAGGACGGTGCCCTTAGCGTGATTCTGGTGCATAATCCTTGCGATATCCGCAACGATTATGCATCAGAATCACGGATGGACGGGTACGGTTTGAGGCGTGGAAAATACATTTGATGCCACCGTCATCAATCGACAAGTTGAAGGTCTGGCGGCTTCGCATCAATTGCTCTTAGAGCGACTGGGTGGTCTCACTGATGTGATGATTCCTCAATCTTCGTTGTTGTCAGATTGGACAGTCGGTCATGTGCTTGCGCACATCGCTCAACAGGGTGACAGCATCACGCGACTTTTTCTTGCAGCTGAGGAAGGCGAAATTGCTGAACAGTATGAAGGTGGCTTTGCGGCTCGTGTAACCGCGATCAACGAAGCAGCTTCTCGCACAGCAGCCGAGCATGTAGCCGATGTGCGCCGCTCGATTTACGCGTTGGAAGGTGCAATAGCTTCGGCGCGTCAAGGGTGGTACGGGTCGGCGCGCATGGTGTCTGGAATTGAAGTGCGAGTCACCGATTTGCCATTATGCCGCTGGCGAGAAGTTGAGGTGCACATGGGAGATCTCGGTTTGTCGGAACTTGAGTGCAGCGGTCCCGACTCATGGTCGATGGATTATGTGCGTCATGACTTGCCAGTTTTGACGATGCAATGGAAATCACGGGGCTCCATGGGTTTGACTGACCTTCCCCAACAAATACGCACGCAGTCGCCTACAGTGCGTTTGGGCTGGTTGATGGGTCGAGTGACGATTGATGGCCTTGCGCCTGCAGGGCTGATGGGATGACAATTGTGAGTAGCTTTCGAAAGTTTTGGTTCGTCGTTGTTGCGCTCGTCGCGTCAATTGCTTGGGCTTCGCCAGTGGCAGCTCATGCTCAGTTAGATACATCCTCGCCCGCTCCATCGGCGGTGCTTGAATCTGCGCCGACCGAAATTCGGCTTGATTTCAACGAACCTGTCACGCCCATTGCTCGCTCAATTGAGATTTACAATCAAGATAGTCAACGAATCGTGTTAGGTGAAGCCTTGCTCTCACCAGACGATCCGTCAGTTTTGATTGCTGGCGATGTCCCAGAAATTCCAGATGGTCTCTATGTCGTCGCTTGGCGCGCGGTCTCCAATGACGGTCACGCAATTGAAGGTGCATATACATTTCAAATCGGTACTTCGGCACCGATCATTGCGACGAGTGATCTGATCTCAAATGTTTTGGCCGGACAAAATGGCCCGAGCGGTCTGTCTTGGCTGATGGGAGTTGCGAAGTTTTTAGGATTCCTGGGGCTGTGTCTTGTGCTCGGATGCCTCGTGATGATTGCTGGTGGATCAATCACATCCCGTCGAGTCCCGATGTTTATCGGAGTCGGTTGGATGTTGGCTTTTGCTAGCGCGTTCGTTCTCTTCGTGACGCAAGGTCCGTACACCATCGCTGGTTCATGGTCTGATCTATTCAATACCTCGTTGTGGTCAGATGTGTACGCGACACGCTTAGGTAAAGCCCTCGTCATTCGCGAATTACTCTTGTTATCGCTCCTGGTTCTGTTGTGGTCGCTGCGAGGACACTTTGCGAGGTCGCTGACTTCATGGTGGAGGTCAACGACCGCATTGGTCGGGGTAGGAATAGTGCTGACTTTGTCAGCATCCGGGCACCCCAGTGCCTCTGAAAATTCAGGTATCGCGGTATTTGCTGATGCACTCCACCTCTCAAGTGTCATTTTGTGGGTCGGAGGTCTCGTCGTTCTGGCTGTTGGTGGAGTGATGCGTAGTCTCGAAGCAGAAGTCGTTGTGAAGCGTTTTTCTCGAATCGCAACCTTTGCGATTCCGATCGCAGTCTTCACAGGTTTGTGGCAGACCTGGCATTTAGTTCCTTCACTGAGTGACATCACTCAAACGAAGTGGGGCCAGGTGCTGCTGATTAAATCTTGCATTGTTGTCGTGGCCGTCACCCTCGGAGCCTTTGCACAATGGCTGATTCGAAGGGGAGAAACTCAATCGATTCAGCGGATTGTCATGGTCGAGGTCTTTGTTGCAGTGATGGCACTTGGGGTCACCGCTGGCATGCTGTCGCAAGCACCCGAGATCACTGCGGCAAATTCTGTTTTCAGTACTCAACTTGTTAAAGGGGACATGATCGTTGGGGTAGCCGTGACTCCAGGGCGGGTAGGGAACAACGAAATTCACGTGACAGTCACTACACCAAGCGGCTCATTGTCGCCCATTGAAAACCTCACGATGCGATTAACGCTGCCAGGTTCAGAAGTGCCAACGATTACTGCGGCAATAGCCGAATTGGGTCCTAATCATTTCGTGGGAACTTCGTCGATACTGACACCCGGAACTTGGACGCTAGAGATCTTGATTCAGCCTGATCCGTCTTCAAGTATTCGTGTGGTGACCGAAGTTCCAATTACTGGCTAGCGATGAATTTCAGCAAGAGCCTGACCGCGCGAAGCGGCGTTATTGAGCGAGTCAACGGTGTGTTGCAATTCAAGTATGAGTTCAACGGAGGGCTCTTCGAGGGGACTCTCTAAACGACCTGAAGTGAGGGCTGAGTTAAATACGGCCATGTAGCCGATGGCTGCAAGGGCCTGATGCTGTTGTATTTGTTCGATTGCCGATGAAACTTTTCGGTCGGCAGTGGTATCAAGTTGTTGAGCGACACCTCTAGTGATCTTGCCTAGTACGAGAGAAGTCGGCCACGGTGCTTTGATCGGCAACATCGTTGGGATCGCAAGCAAAGCCGCAAGATGATCAGAATCCAATTGGGCCTGTCGCACTTTTGCGCCCTGCAAAATTTCTGTAGATGCACCAACCGCGAATGCGATGAACTCAATTCGTTGAAGGCGTTCAATGTCATCGTCGGGTAGTTCGGAGAGATTTCGATATAACGCTGACCCCAGTCCACTAGACAAGGAACTCGCGGCTTCTTTGGACTCGGAAATTTTCTTAAGGTAGCCAACTCCATCGTCGGCAGACCACTTCCATTCGGACGCAAGTCCAGTGAAATGAAGTTGCCATGGTGCAATGACTTCACCAAGAATTTTCCGAATCTCACGGTGAATTCGTGTTTGTTCATGAATATCAATCCAACTTGGAGCTATTCCTTGACGCCAATCCTGATCATCGAAAACCGTTTCGACGAGTCGTTTGATTCGACGACCAGCAGTCTCGACCGATGTGGTGCGGGGGTCGGTCGCGGATAGCCACAGCGAGCGAACAATGTTGGGATCATGAGCGCCATAAACCAGGGGAGCCAAAAACTTTGTGGAGTCGATGAGTCGTCCCGATTCAAGCGAATCCATGGCAACTCGTGACAGTCGCTCATCCATTTCAGTTGGTTGTCCGTGAGTTGCATCTGACCACCATTCGGGATGTTGATCAACCCAACGGTTCAAGAAGAACGCCGCAGAATTGAATGACAGGTTGTACGTGTCGGATATATCAAAAAATGCGCTGTTCAAAACTCGTCTGATGCGCGTGTCTTGTCTTTCAAATATGGCAAGAGTTTGCTTCAGTAGCGAATGCACTTTTGGAATGGCTAAGTCTCCGATCTGAGATAGACGAAGCAGCAACTCAACTTCATCTCGAGCAATGGCGATGCTTCGGGCAAGTAGAGCCAAGCGTTGTGGATCACAGGCCAGTTGACTCATGGCTGGCTCGAAGTATTTCAACGCAGGAAGTGAGTAGCAATTTGACTGCTTTGATTTCACCTTGCGAAATCAAAGCAACAGGCCCAGTCCAAGTATCTGAGTCTGACAGGCGAGTGAAATCGCGAATTTGATTGTCAATGGTGTTTTGTACGCGCATCGCCAGTTGAAGAGAAGTTCCCATGCGCAAGTGTGTGCGCGAGGGTTGAGTATGCGGTTACCTCGCTAGATACGTGACCACTTGATGATGGGGCAGTTGCGTGATGGTCTCAATAAATCCGTCACCAACAGTGGTGTAGCCGTGACGGTTATAAAAGGCCAAAGCGGAGTCTCGAGCGTTTGCCCAAATGAGATCAACTCCAATTTCTATGGCGTATTCCATTCCAGCATGGAGCAGCAGTCCGCCGATCCCGTGCCCCTGAACGAGTACGGCCGTCGCCATTCCGCGTAATTGCAATCCTTGAAGTTGAGGTTCGGAAGGGAATGGACGGCGCATCCAAGTACTCACTCCGATATTTACCCCGGCCTCATTAAATACCCCAATATGAACCGTTGTGGGTTCCTCATCGCCGTCAAAGGTGACGGTCTGATTGACCATTCCGGCGCGTAAAACTTCAAGGCGTAACGGCCGAACGTCAAGGTAACTTATTTTACGAATCGAGACGTTCCCTAACGCGTCGCTCATGAGTTGTTCCCAACGCGAATACTTTTGGAGTGATAGGTGGCGATAAATCCAGTACCGATAAACCCGATTTTGAGCCTTGAGGCCTCTGCCATATCTCCAACTTACTGGAGATGATGTATTGAATCGGAAATGATCTCGGCTTCGGACAAATCGTGTGTGACTAGTAGAGCCGTCGTGTTGGTCGAATGCAGAATTTGATGCAAGTCCTGCGACAGGCGGTCGTGAAGCACTTGGTCGAGACCAGTCAGCGGTTCATCAAGCAGCAACACCCGAGGGGAAGGCGCGAGTGCACGGGCTAGTGTAACGCGCTTTGATTCACCGCCCGACAAGGTCGCGACGGACTGTCTCGTGATATCACCGAGTCCAACAAGTTCAAGCAGTTCGCGGCAACGTACATCGATGTCGCGTTGATTCATCTTGGCTACCTTTAAACCGAAGGCGACATTGTCATACACATTGAGATGTGGAAACAGCTGGTTATCTTGAAAAACCATTCCAACAGATCTTTGGTGAGTTGGAGTATGTGTGATGTCGCGATCACCAAGAGTGATTGTCCCCGTTGTCGGTTTCAAAAGACCAGCGACGATTCGAAGCAGGGTTGATTTGCCCGAGCCCGATGGCGCAACGACAGCTGTAGTAGTTCCTGTCGTAACTTCTAAGGAAAAATCATGCAGGATAATTCGCTCGCCATAGTTAAATGAAACGTCGGTGATGATCAGACTCATGAGTATGACTTTCGATCCACAGACAAGACGATCGTTGCAGTCACAAGAATCAAGACTACTGATGCAGCCATACCTGTAGCCCGTGGAATCTCGCCTGCTTTACCGAAAAGTCCAGCGATGATGATGGGAAGAGTGCGCGATTCGCGGCGAGTAAGAAAACTTGTGGCTCCGAATTCACCTAAAGACATTGCTAGGGAGAAAGCGAATCCAGTCGAGATTGCTGGTCGTAGCAGTGGTATCTCAACGGCAAACAATCGTCGCCAAGGTCCGGCGCCTAATGTTGCCGCCGCCAACCTGAGGTCATTGGGAATTCCCTGAACGACGGGTAGCGCCGCTCGTATTACAAAAGGAAGGGCGATTGCCGAATGAATGATCGGTATCAGCAACCACGAGGATCGGAAGTCAAACGGACCAAAGTCATAGGTGATCAGAATGGCGAAACCGATAACAACTGGAGATATGGCAAGTGGCAAAATCGCGAGTGTTGATAACTGTCGGTTCGCCGATTGGCGGTTAGAGAATGCGTAGGTTGCGGCGATGCCGGTTGGCAGTGCAATGCAGGCGGCGATAATTGCATATCTGGCTGAAGTTTGTATGGCTTGCCAGGTATCAATTTCAATTCCCTTTTGGTTTTGTATTCCCAGAAGCACCCGCCAACCAGTCAGCGACCATGAACGACCTGTTCGCAATGAAGATGCAATTAAGGCAAGTACAGGGGCGACAAAAAAAGCCGCGACTCCAAGAAGGAACAACTTAGGTCCCAACGGAAGTTTGCGAGCCCTGAGAGTTCCTGATCGAAATGAAATGAGTTCGCTGGTTCGACCTCGAGACCATACATAGAAAATTGTCGCGATGAGCAACATCTGAGCGACCGCCAAGACGGCAGCCCCCGATAGATCCCCCATTTGAACAGCGCGTCGATAGATCTCAATATCAAGTGTCGCTAGTCCGGGACCTCCGAGGATGGAGATAATTCCATATGAAGTGAAGCACATAAAGAAGGTGAGGGCCGTAGAAGACAAAATCGCGCTCTTGCCAAGCGGCAAGATAATGCTCTTGCAGATGTGTAATGGACTCGCACCAAGCGTTCGCGCGCAGTCAATGAGTCGACCATCAATTGAATTCCAGCGTGGACCGACAGTTCGAACGACGATTGAAATATTGAAAAATGCATGGGCGATAATGATAGCTATGGTGCTGTGTTGGAGACTCTTTGGTAGTAGTGCGAGAAATGCTGCTCCTACTGCCACTGTCGGTAAAACAAAAGTGACCGTCACGAGTGCCATAAATACTCGTCTTGCGAAGAAGTCGTATCGGCTCAAGAACCATGTTGTTGGCAGTCCGAGGCAAATTGTCAACGCGGTCGAAAGTAAGGCCTGCCACGTCGAAAAGTACACGGCTCGTTGAACAGACGACCTGCTCCATATTGAAACAACATCGGCGCCGCTAATCACTGAAGCTGAAAGCACAACCAACGGAATGACAGCGGCTATCAGAATAAGAATGACCGCTGGTATGGTCAATGGACTAGTTGAACGAAGTCTCATCTCAGGACAATGTCAGACCACTGTTCAATCCACTCCTGTCGATTTTCAGAGATGTCTTCTGGCGGGAGTGAGAGACTTGTTGTAATTGTTGGGGCGTAGTCAATAAAACTTTGGGGCAACGCAACATTCTTGTTCGCGGGATAGACGAACAGGCTTTCTGGGAGTAGCGATTGAAATATGGGGCCAGCAAGATAGTCGACGAGTTGTTGTGCTTGTTTCGTAAATTCGGATCCTCGCAAAACACCAGCGTATTCAATTTGTTGAAAACAAGTTTCGGTGGCTACTCCGGTGACTGCGGGTGCACCTTTTGGAAACGGGGGATCGGCGAATAGCACTTCGGCTGGAGGGCTTGTTGAGTAACTCACGACGAGTGGGCGATCTCCGCCATAACGAGTGAATGAGTTGTAATAGGCATCGTCCCAACTGTCTACGACTTGGACATCATTTGCCACAAGTTGCTCCCAGTAGTCGGGCCAGTTGTCCCCGAAGGCGGCGACTGTCGCAAGTAGAAAAGCCAATCCGGTTGAAGATATGGTCGGGTTCTGGACAACCAACATCCCTTTGTATTCAGCTGATGTCAAGTCTTCAAGTGTGAGCGGTGGTTGAGTTTGACCGAGAGCAGCAATATCGAAATTGACGCATACGTATCCGTAATCAACTTCGGTTGGATCGCCCGCAAAAATTTTGCTCTCAATGGCTCGTGATATCAATGTGTTGTCGACACCCCACATCACATCACCTTCGGGATTGCCAGATGTCAATGAGGCTTTTGCCACCATTTCGCCAGCGTCTCCAGCAGTTGCAACTTCAACGACTATTCCAGTTTCCTTTGTGAACGCAGCAAAAGCGCCTTCCGGGGGAGTAAAAGAGTTGTACGCAACGAGCGTCAAGTTTTTGGTTGTTGAAGTTTTTGAACCACATGAGGTGTTCAAGAACATGAGTATCGCGATTAAAGATGCACCGAGTGCAAAATTGGTTTTCTTCATTTCAATTGACCTTCCTGTTCTGGCGATTGGACGAGAAAGCCTGGGTAGACCAACGCCAGAACTCCCGTTTCGATGTCGATGCTGATGTCGGACAGAACTGCGATATTGCTCACTCCTCGAGCTGATTGTGGAGCCAGAAATTCAAGGCTGAGATTCCATTGCAATCCGGTGGTTGTTACTCCTCTGACGGATGGTCCCAGGGGCATGAGGCTGACAGTTGTACCAATGGGTACTTGGTCGTTATATGAGCGAGGGCCATGCAAGATTTCAACTCGATCAGCGCCGATCCATGCCACAAGGTTTTGAACGGTGCTTAATGACTCATGTGAGAGCGCCGCAAGCACACCAAGGACATGGTCAATGCGATCGCCAGAGCCCCATAACAAAGTGATGTTTTCGTAGCCTTGTGAAGTTGCGTATTGCAAAGCGAGTTCGGTATCGGTTTGATCTTTGAGCGGATCGTATGAGATCACTGTCCACGTTTCGTGCTGCGAACTCGCCATTGCGCTCGGTGAAACTGAATCCATATCCCCGAGAAAAACATGTGGCGTCAAGCCGAGTGCAAGGGCATGGTCAAGTCCAGAATCGGCACAGATGACAGTGCTATCGCTTGAGATATGGGCAAGGGCACGTGAGTCTGGTTGATCGCCACCGATAACGATGAGTGCTAGAGATTTTTTGTCTGTCATTCCAATCCCTCCGCTGGCATTACCCAGTTCAGGTTCGCGGGTCGGCGACAGCAGTCACCCTCTCAGCCCACCGATCTTGTGAGCTCCCCGTTGTATGGTCTTATCTTAGTGTGCCTTGTTGAGTCGAGCGACATCAGATCGAATGAAAATTAGTTTTGGGCGAGAACGGCGATGAATGCGGCAATAATTAATTCCTCCTTGCACAGTGACAGAATGACCCATGTCAGTGCACAAAGGGCGAGTGAGGAGAATTGGTATGAGAGATTCAATGAGGGGCCGCGTGGCGTTGGTATCCGGAGGCGGTCGAGGTATCGGTCGCGGAATTTGCGAACTTCTCGCCAACCAAGGGGCTTCAGTCGCAGTGAATTACCGCAAAGATAGAGATTCGGCATTGGAAACTGTTGAGTCGATCATTGCCGCAGGAGGTAATGCAAGAGCATACGAAGCTTCTGTTGATAACCCAGAAGCTGTTGCGATCATGGTTGATCAGGTAGTTGCCGACTTTGGCTATGTTGACATTCTTGTGTGTAATGCTGGTATCGCGTCGCGGGGACAGGCAGTCGCTGATACGGACCCCGACGAAGTGCTTCGCTTATTGAATACTCATGCTATTGGTCCGCATCATTTATCACGTTGTGTCCTGCCGTTCATGCGAACTCGCGATCGAGGAGACATCATCATGATCTCATCGGTTGCTACATCGCATATGACGGCTAATGGAGGGCCGTACAGTATGGGCAAAGCAGCGATGGAAGCTTTGGCGTTGACTTTGGCAAAAGAAGAGCGTCAACACGGGATTCATTGCAACATCGTCGCCCCAGGCTTAGTTGAAACCGATATGGGACTTCGCCTAGCGCGAGCAATGACCGGTCAACGAGAAATGGAAGATCTGCGCAGTCTTGATAAGGGATCGCCATTTGGTCGGGTGTGTCAGCCCCTTGATGTGGCCAATGTGGTGTTGTGGCTGTGTAGTGAAGGAGCGGGTTACGTGACCGGGCAACGTATTGAGTGTGACGGTGGTGGACCCCGCTAGCCCGCAAAAGTAAAGGGCGCCGAGGTTTTGTGACCTCAATCAGACAAGGTCTACGACGACACGGGTAGCCTTCTGGATGTGAGCCCACTCGCCCCCCAAAGCACCACCGAAGTCAGCAGCATCATCACAATTACCGGTGACGCGTTAGCCGAACTTGTGAAGTTACGCGATGCCGAAGAAGATGCGTCCTCGTTGGGTTTGAGGCTTGAAATTGTCAGTGGACCTGGCGAAGAGTTCAAGTATGACTTGTCACTTGATGAGTTTCGTAAAGCAGCGTTTACTGATGAGGTGCGCACGCATAACGGAATGAAGGTAATTATTCCCGCAGAGGATGTTGAACTGCTCGAAGGGGCAATTCTTGATTACTCATCAACTGGCGGACTGGTGATTCGAAATCCAAATAAGCCGTCAGTTCTGATGATTGAGGGCCTGGTTAATGACGACGCATTGTCAGCGGAAATCGAAGCGATCGTTGCCACTGAAGTCAATCCAGCTCTTGCTGCGCACGGCGGTTTTGTGACGTTCGCTGGACATGACGAAGCTGGTACTGCGTATCTCACTATGGGCGGTGGTTGCCACGGTTGTTCGATGAGTAAAGTCACCATGCTTGAAGGTGTCCAAACCACACTCGTAGAAAAAGTTGCAGGAATTCACCGAGTTCGAGACATGACCGATCACCAATCGGGCGAAAATCCTTTTTATCGCTGAGGTCCGCGAACGAGTCGACCGGGTAACTCGCCGGTGAAAGAATCGTTGTCAACTGTTTGAACGCCCGCAACGAACGTTGCTGTGTATCCCTGCCCGTGTTGCACTAAACGTCGGCCATTCGCCGGAAGGTCGTAGGCCATGCGGGGCGCATCAAACCCGAGATTGTCATAATCAATGATGTTGATATCAGCACGCATTCCGGGTGCGATCAATCCGCGATCGTGCAACCCGTAAAACTCAGCGGTTTGGCGAGTCTGACGATGAACAATGAATTCGAGCGGTAGACGTGGTCCACGAGTGCGGTCACGGGTCCAGTGTGTCAACATAAATGTGGGCATCCCACCGTCACAGATTGCGCCGCAGTGTGCCCCAGCGTCAGACAGTCCCATGCGTGTGTGTGGATGACGATGGGCTTCGTAAGCCATGGAAAGATCGCCGTATGAGTAGTTAAAGAATGGCGCGTAGATCATGCCGTTGCCGTCGTTGCTGCACAATTGATCGACAATTAACTGCATGGGGTTGGCGCCGGTTCGGCGGACTATTCCACCAATTGAATCTTCGCGGCTTGGCTCGTAATCAATATTCGCGCCATCAACGATCCACATCCCATCCAATTTGTCGAAAACGATCTTTTGGAAGAGTCCACCATCGTCAGGAATCTCATTGAGGAGCCGTTCGCGTCGCAACGGGTCAGCGAGTGCAATTAAGCGTTGGACCATGGGCAGATTCTGCACTTCGGCGTAGGCCGGATGGAAAAGTAGGGGATGGGCACTTCCTTGTAGGCAGTACATGATGCCAATTGAGCGACCAGCAACTTGCGTGTAAATGGGGATGCCGTCATTGTGAGACTCGGTGAGTAACTCAAGCACTGAGCGCCACAGATCAGGTGATTGATCGGTTTGGCTGAGGTTCACACTGACAGGGCGACCCGATCGTTGCGCGAGTTCGCGCATCCAGGGCCACTCTTCAATAGGTACTCGCACATGTTCAGGTGAAAACTGGAAGTTTCCGTGACCGACTCGAGACATGGCAGCGGCAATGGCGTACAACTCGGTTGGATCAACCATTGTGCCAGGAACAAGTTCTCCACTCTTTGACTTGTGCAATGGCGTTCGACTTGTCGAGAAACCGAGCGCGCCAGCACGCAAAGCTTCTTCAACTAGACGCGCCATGTTGACACAATCGTCAGCGTTTGCTGGTTCGTTATCGGCTCCGCGTTGTCCCATGACATACGCGCGAAGAGCGCCGTGAGCAATCTGTGTTCCAACATCAATGACGTAATGTCGACGGTCCACTGAATCGAGATATTCAGGGAAGCTTTCCCATTGCCAATCAATTCCGTCTGTCATTGCGGCGCCAGGAATATCCTCGACACCTTCCATGAGTTCAATCAGCCATTGATGGCGCTCGGGATGAGCGGGCGCAAAACCAACTCCACAGTTGCCCATGACTGCCGTCGTGACTCCGTGCCACGAACTCGGGGTCAGCATCGGATCCCATGAAACTTGAGCGTCGTAGTGCGTGTGAATATCAACGAATCCAGGCGTGACGAGTAGACCTTGTGCATCGATAGTGCGTTTGCTCGAGACGCTGAGCCGACCACGTTCTGCTACTTCGGCGATACGCCCATCTGAAATTGCGATGTCGGCCATGCGAGCAGACGATCCAGAACCGTCAACAAGATTGGCGTTCGCGATAACGAAATCGGTCATACCTTGAGACTAGTAATGACCTCATCGTGCAAGCGACCGTTGGTTGAAATCGCCGAATTCTGTTCGTAGTCGCGCACTCCGAAACGGTCGGTATGGCGACCGCCGGCGATTTCAACGATGGCCTGAACCGCAGCATTGTCGTAGGGCGCTAGGCCAATGGCATCAATAGCGATATCGACGGCGCCTTCACCAACCAGCATGTGTTGCCAAAAGTCTCCGTAGCCACGAGTGCGGTATGCCCGCTGTTGTAGGGAAACCAAAGCGGCGGTGCCCCCGATGTGATCCCACCCAGAATTGAAGGTGACACTGATTTGAGCCTCGGCAATTGATGTCACGTCAGAGACGTGCATTGGTCGTCCATTGGCAAAGGCTCCAATTCCGCGTGCCCCCCACCAGCGACGGTGTAGAGCCGGGGCAGATATGACTCCGAGGACTGGGCCATCAATGTCGTGGACGAGGGCAATCAATGTCGCCCAAACCGGGACACCGCGAACGAAATTCGAAGTTCCGTCAATGGGATCAATCACCCATTTCCAGGGGGACGCAGCATTGCCAGCGTGGCCATGCTCTTCACCGTAGATGGCGTGATCGGGTCGATGTTGAGCAAGGAGTTCGACAATTGCAGTTTCGATGTTGCGGTCGGCTTCAGTGACTTCGCTCTCATCGGCTTTGCGCGAAAGGGTGAAGTTTTGGCGCTCAAAATATGGCAGCGAGATCGCATCGGCAGCATCGGCGATGCGAATGGCCAACGCCAGTTCGTCGGAGAGTTTGATGTCTAGTTCGTTGGTCATATTTAAGGCGATTTACGCACGGGCGGAATCGTATGCCTTGATAATGCCATCTGCATCAAGTCCAAGTTGGGCTAATAAGCGATCGGGCTTGCCATGAGGCAAGAATTTGGTGGGCACACCAAGTGATTCAACTCGGCATTTGCCACCGAGCTCGCTGATGTTGGCGGCAATTGACATGCCGACTCCGCCTTCACGGATGCCGTCTTCAATTGTGATGACGTGGTCGTGTGTAGCGGCATCTGCGCACATCGCGGGGTCGAGTGGAGCGCATGAACGAACATCCCAGACTGTGGCTTCGACGCCTCGTTCGGCTAGAACATCGGCAGCCTGCAGCGCTGCCGTAACCATTTTGCCGACTGCCAAAATGGCCAACTTGCCTCTGCCGTGACGAAGCCGTAATGCACTGAGGCCAGACCCGACCTCGTCGTTGCTCACTTGACGCGCTGTACCTGTGGGGTAACGAATTACTACGGGACCCGAATCGGTGAGCGAAAACGCATCGTGCAACATTTGCTGAAGTTCTTGAGCGCTTGAAGGTGCGAGTACACGCATGCCCGGGACTTTGCAGAGCAAAGCCATGTCGTAGATGCCGTGGTGACTTGGACCATCGTCGCCTGTGATGCCAGCGCGGTCTAAACAAAAGATCACCGGCAAGCGGTGGAGTGCGACGTCGTACACCACTTGATCCCAAGCACGTGACAGAAATGTTGAGTACAAGGCAACGACGGGCCGAAGGCCGCCCATGGCCATTCCGGCAGCCCCAGTGACAGCATGTTGTTCGGCAATTCCAACGTCGAAGAATCGGTCGGGGAATCTTTCTTGGAAAGGTAAGAGTCCGGTCGGTCCTGGCATAGCCGCAGTGATTGCAACGAGACGCGAATCTGTTTCGGCTTCTTTCAAAAGTGCATCAGCGAATGCCTGGGTGTATCCAGTCGGAACCGCTTTCGGAGGGCCAACTGCAGGGTCAAAGATCGGAGTGTCATGCAGGTGCTTCTCGTCGTCGTCTTCAGCGGGCGAATAACCCTTGCCCTTTTGCGTAAGAACATGAACAACAATGGGGCCTTCACGTGACAAGTCTTCGGCATTTCGTAGAGCTACTTCGAGTTCTCGCATATCGTGACCATTGATGGGTCCGATATAGCGAACACCAAGGGCCTCAAAGAATGACGGTGGTTGCAAGAACTCGCGCACAGCGGCCTTGACGGCCTCCATTCCTTTTTCTGCTTGTTGACCAACTACTGGAAGGCCCTGGAGCCACGATTCAATTTTGCGTTGACGCTGAACGTATAACGGATTCATGCGGATGCGCGTGAGGCTGGTGGAGAGTTTTTCGGTGATGCGGTCGGGAAGAGGAGTTTTATCTACTGTTGGAAGGACAGCGGACTGCTGGGTGAGATTTGAAATTGTTGGTGCGTAACTTCGGCCATTGTCATTCAAGATGATGATCACACGTTGCTTGCTGTGGCCGAGGTTGTTGAGCGCTTCGTAGGCCATGCCGCCAGTCATTGAACCGTCACCGATTACGGCGACGATATGACGGTGCTTGTCAGTGCCGGCGTCTCGAGCGACTGACATTCCGTATGCGTAAGAGAGAACCGTTGAGGCGTGACTATTTTCAATATAGTCGTGCTTGCTCTCTTCTCTGCTTGGATAGCCCGACAATCCGTTGGCTTGACGAAGCTGAGCAAATCCAGCGGCTCGTCCGGTCACAATTTTGTGAACGTACGACTGATGACCGGTATCCCACAAAATGGCGTCGGTCGGTGAATCAAAAACCCGATGTAGAGCCAACGTGAGTTCGACTGCTCCGAGGTTTGATCCAAGGTGACCGCTATTTGTGGCGACTGCTTGAACGATGAAGTCGCGTATCTCGCCAGCGAGTTCGTCGACTTCGTTGTATGACAATCGGCGCAGATCAGCTGGCTCTCGGATGGAATCAATTGACATAACAACCTTTACGCTATCTCTGCCTGCCAGTGCTGCAGAATTGGGCTCGCAGAAGGGGCGTGACAGGGGTCAATGAGTTGTGGATGCGGTGTCAACAGTGGCCGAAGCGAAGAATTTGCGATCAAGGCGTCGTTGGTTCTGGCGGTGCAGCGCCCATCCGGCCCATGCTCCAACCGCGAGGGCTAATTGACCGCCCACCCCGTCAACCCAAAAGTGATTCCCGGTGACGACGATACAGAACAAAGTCGCGGCAGGGTAGAGCAAGACCGCAATCTTGGCCCAGCGACGACGCATGAGTGGCCACATCGCGAAGGCGCACCAACTGCTCCATCCAATATGCATACTTGGCATAGCGGCGTATTGATTTGAAATGCTCTTCATGGCTTTTGAATCGAACGTCCATAGAGCCCCACCGTATTTGGGCAAAGTGTCCACGAATCCGAATGATCCGTCGTCGGCGGTTCCGGGCAAGCCGTCAGCCCCATCATCGCGATACTTGCTTTCAATGCATGCACCTCCGAATCCACCCTGGGCAGGACAAGGTGAATCAAGTAGGCGCGGAGGCATCAAAGGAAAAAGCGAAAATCCGATAATCGCGAGCGCCGTTGTGATTGCCAAAGTGTTACGCCATTGAGGAAAAACGTCTTTGCGCTTGACGAAAAGAATCCAGAACACCGTGAACGTGACAAGGAAGTGCGCCGTGCCGTAATAGGTATTCCAAAAGCGGATAAACCCACGGAATGGTAGGAACCAATCTTGCACCGATTCTTCGTGGAAGAGACCGATTGCCCGCTCGAGTTGAATAATTCTTTCGGCGTTATGGAAAGCGCGTAATGGTGTGTCGCCAGTCTCAAGCGAGATATGGGCCGAGCCAAAAAGGTTGCGACTCCACGAGTAGAACAGATAAAAGACCCCCATGATGAGCGCCTCTTTCCACCAATAGGTGCGATGTTCGCGTTGCCCAGAGGCCGTGTTCATGATCGCATCCACCCCAATAATCTAGAGAATTGGCGGTCATTAGAGGACGTATGGTTGCATGGTGCCACAAATATTTAGGTAAAAAACCAATGATGCCGAGTGACATGCCACGGTTTTAGGTTCTCATCAGCAGATTCATTATTGTGCTCTCTTAACTCACGGGTTGGTCCAAAATTTCGACGGAAGACCGCCCTCACGACCGCCATGTAGGATTGGCGTGTGATTGACAACGACATTCTTGAACGGGTGTTGGCCGAGGGTTTACGAACCGGTGCTGACTTTGCTGAAGTGTTCGCTTCCGATTGGCGAGGTACCGGAGTCGGCCTTGACGACGGAAAAATTGAGCAACTTTCAACTGGACGAAATCGTGGAGCCGGGATTCGTGTCATTGCTGGCGATACAACTGGATTTGCGCACACGGCAGATCTTTCCGAAGCAGGGTTGATGGCTGCGGCAGGAGTCGCTGCCGAGGCAGCGCGGCAAGGTGGCGGAGGCACCAAGGTGATCGCTCTCACGACACAGCCTTCGAGAATTGTGAGCCCCATCACAATTGATCCGTCGACAATTGGGAAAGCCGCCAAAGTTGATTTGCTAAGACGAGTTGATGATGCTGCACGTTCCGCTGGTGGGGCAATTTCACAAGTGTCGGCTGGTTACTCTGATGGCCGTACACGAATAGTGATTGCCAATAGCGATGGGCTCGTCGCTCATGATGAGCGTGTGCGCACTTTGTTACGCGTAAGTGCAGTGGCCAATGGTGATGCCGGAATGCAAACTGGTTTTGATTCGCTCGGTCACACGATGGGATTTGAGTTATTTGACAAAGTTCAAGTCGAAGATGTGGCGCGCGCCGCGGCTGGTCGAGCATTAACGAAGTTGAAGGCTCGGCCCGCTCCATCTGGTTCATTACCGGTCGTGATCAAGGCCGGAAGTGGCGGGGTGCTATTTCATGAAGCCTGTGGTCACGGTCTAGAGGCTGACCTCGTTGCCAAGGGTGCCAGTGTTTACAAAGGCAAAGTGGGCGAACTTGTTGCTTCACCTCTTGTGACTTTGGTTGACGACGGCACGATGACTCACGAATGGGGAGCGATTGCCATTGATGATGAAGGCCACCCGTCGCAATACAACGTTCTCATCGAAAACGGAATTTTGACTGACTACATGTGGGACTATCTGCGGGCGCGTAAAGAAGGTCGCCCGCAAAGTGGCAACGGTCGTCGGCAGTCGTACAAAGACTTGCCCATGGTGCGAATGACAAACACCTACGTTTTGAACGGTGAAGAAGATCCTGTTGACATCATTAAGGACACGCCCAACGGTGTCTATGTTGCGCATCTTGGAGGTGGCAGTGTGAATACTGCGACCGGAGACTTTGTCTTCGGAATGACTGAGGCCTACCTCATTGAAGATGGTGAAATTACCGAACCGTTGCGCGAAGGAAATCTCATTGGTAATGGCCCGCAGGTTTTGCGGGATATTGATCGCCTCGGCAATGACTTTGCTATGGGTAATCCCGGCACCTGCGGAAAGGATGGTCAAGGTGTTCCTGTCGGCGATGGTCAACCGACTTTGCGTGTGAAGGCAATGACGATTGGTGGAACGGCATCATGAGTTCACCTGATCGCAGTGGTGAATTGTTGGTGATTGCCGAACGAGTTGTGGCAATGGCAAAACCCGGCGAGCAGGTTGAGGCTTACGTAAGTCGTGGCCTATCAACCGAGGTGCGTGTATACGAAGGCGAAGTTGAACACTTTGTTTCGGCACAAAGCGAGGGTATCGGAATTCGTGTGATCAAAGACGGCCGTACTGGCACGTCGTATTGCGGAACGTTAGATGCTTCGCAGATTGCCGAAGTGCTCGCGGAAGCTCGTGACAACTTGGGCTACGGCGAGCCAGATGAATGGTCGGGACTTGCTGAACCCGATGGTGTTGCAGTTGTCCCACAAAGTTTGTGGGATGACAATCTTGAAAACACTTCGACGGCTCGTAAAATTGAGTTGGCCAAGATGCTTGAAAAGTTCACGCTCGCCGGTGATTCGCGAGTTCGCGTTGATGATTCCAATTACTCGGACGCTTTTGGCGAGGCGGCCGTTGCGACCACGACTGGAATTCGTGTTGCTGGTCGAGAAAATGGTTGTTATCTGAGTGTCGGAACCCTGGCTGATGACGGTGACGAAACTCAGACCGGGTTTGGTTTTGCCGTTGGTCGCAATGTGGACGAACTTGATCTCGACCGCGCGGCCCGTGAAGCAGTTGATCGTGCGACACGTTTGCTTGGTGCGACGAAACCTGAAAGCCGCCGCATCACGGTCGTGCTTGATCCATTCGTGACAGCGCAGTTTCTCGGCATCATTGGTGGAACTCTGAACGGAGAGAGTGTTGTCAAAGGTCGCAGTTTGTTTGCAAACCGAATCGGTGAAGCAGTGGCTAATCCATTATTGACGCTGGTCGATGACCCAACGAACCCGTTGGCCTACACCGCAACTGACATTGATGGTGAAGGTTTGGCGGCTCGTCGTAATGCCCTTATTCAAGATGGGGTTTTACAGAAGTTCGTGCAAAGTTCGTACTCAGCGCGCCGTATGGGTGTTGCCCCAACGGGAAATGGTTTACGTGGCGGGTACGGCGGTTCGCCAAGTGCGGGATGTTTGGCTTTGCAGATCGTTCCAGGCCTTCGTAACCAAGCCGAGATTGTTGCTGGAATTGACGACGGAATTTTAATTCAGCAAGTCCAGGGTCTGCATTCAGGAGTGAATGCAGTTTCGGGAGATTTCAGTACCGGTGCCGCTGGTTTATTGATCAAGAACGGAACCGTGGGCGCACCAGTTCGTGAATTTACGATTGCGTCAACCCTGCAAAAGATGTTGCTCGATATCGCTGAAGTAGGTGGCGACCTTGAATGGTTACCGATGAGTGCTACGGGTGTTTCTCTCGTTATTCACGATGTCACGATGAGTGGTGCCTGACGCGATTGCGCCGAGGTCTTACTGAAAGTGCGCTAAACAAGATGCGTGCCAATTTTTCACGCAATTGTTCTGGGGCTCTTGCAAGGTCTGTCTGAGTTTCTGCCAATTTCATCAAGTGGGCACCTGTTGCTGGTTCCGTGGCTGTTCGGGTGGGACGATTTCTCCGATGTCTCGGTAGAAAGGGCATTTAATGTTTCGCTGCACCTCGGAACCTTGATTGCCGTTGTTATCTATTTCCGTCACGACTTGATTGTTTACGTGCGCGATGGTCTGCGCATGGTTGCGCAGAAAAAGAAACCGCACACAACAGAAGGGCGCTTGGCTTGGTTGCTTGTCGTGGCCAGTGTTCCGGCAGGACTTTTTGGTGCATTCGCTGGCCACTGGATTGACAGACATCTGGGCAAGCCCGTGATTATTGCTGTCTCGTTGATTGTTTTCGGCTTACTTCTTGCTTGGGCCGATCGCCGTCGTGGTCAGCGCACATTTGATGAAATGACTTCACGCGATGCGATTGCGATTGGAATAGCGCAGGTCCTTGCACTGAACCCTGGAACTTCTCGCTCGGGAATCAGTATCTCGGCTGCACGCGTGGTGGGTTTTGATCGGGACACCGCAGTGCGATTCTCGTTCTTGTTGAGTATTCCGGTGACCGCTGGGGCGGTCGCGGTGAAATTGCTGGACTTATTTGCCGACGGCATCCCTGATGGTTTGGTCATACCGATGGTTGTCGGAATACTTACTTCTGGATTATCAGGCTGGTTGGCGGTGGCAGGATTATTGAAATTGGTCCGCTCAAAGTCGTTTGATGCATTTGTGATCTATCGCGTTGTCCTCGGAATCGCCATTTTGGCGATTGCAGCCTCAAGCTGGCGTTGACGGAGAACTGGACGGAGTCGATACCGGAGCAGGCGTTGATGGGGCTGCTTCGGGAGTTGAAGGTGAAGCAGTATCGCTTGCTGTTGATGCGGTCGTTGAAGGAGTCGTGTTTGATGAACCACCACGGCTATCGGTCTTATAGAACCCGCCACCTTTGAAGGTCACACCAACTGGCTGGAATACTTTCTTGACAGCACGCACGGTTCCGTCTGAAGGATGGGGGTACTCAGTGAAGGCGTCATCAGTAAATGCTTGATGGACTTCGATGGTCTCGCCAGTATCGATGAATTTGTACACGTAAATAGGCATTAGGCTGTGCTCCGAATTACAGAGTCTAGAGTCAGAGCATGGCGTTACCCCCTCGCATCCGCACGGCAGTTATCCCGGCCGCTGGTCAAGGCACCCGCATGTTGCCAGCCACGAAAGCGGTGCCGAAAGAGTTGCTTCCTATTCTTGAGCGACCAGCCCTGCAATTAATCGTTGACGAAGCCCTCGGAGCAGGGGTTGATCATCTGGTGATCGTCACAAGTCGGACAAAGCCCGCAATTGAGCAGTATTTTGCTTCCTCGCCCGAAGTTGAGGCACACCTTGAAAAACAAGGACGTGGAGCCTTGGCCGAACAGTTGAGGCGTTACGGCAAAGATGTGCGCATTTCTTTTGCCTACCAAGATGCGCCACGCGGACTGGGTCATGCGGTTGCCTGCGCTCGAAACTTTGTTGGTTCGGAACCATTTTTTGTGATGCTGCCCGATGAGTTGATGCAAGATTCCAGTCTCTTGACCGATCTGGCAACGCTGACTCAAAATACGGGCGTTGGCGCAGTCGCGTTGAAACGTATGCGGCGCGAAGATTTGTTCCGATACGGAATTGTGACCCCCGTTGGTCCCTTGGCTCGCATGGGCGGTATTGAATCATTGCCGATCGCACAAGTCATTGAAAAGCCCAGCGTTGACGACGCACCAAGCGACTTGGCAGTTATTGGGCGCTACGCGTTGACCCCGGACATTTTCGATGTGCTTGATGGTTTGGCGCCCACAGGTACGGGAGAAATTCAACTCACCGACGCATTGTCAATACAGTCTGAAAAGGCGCCACTACACGGAGTGATTTCGCATATCGGTCGGCGCGATATCGGAAATCCACTCGGGTGGATAGAAGCGGTCATTGAAGCAGGGCTAGAACACGTTGAGTTCGGCGAAGGTTTGCGAACCTGGCTACGAACAGTGATCTGACATTTAGTTCAGGCGCGTGAAGTGCCCAGGGATGTCAAGCGGTAATCCATATACATCAACTTCAACTTCGTGGTCTTCGTGGTCATCGTCGCGTTGAACTTTCCAAAACTGTTTGCCCAGACGGGTGTACGTCAAGCGTGAGCGAGTGACGCCAAGAGTTTCTGGATCAACAACGACCGAATCAACGAATAATGAAGCGCCAATATCTATCGCTAGTTTTCGTATTGCCATCACGCGGCTGAATGAACTACCTCGAACATCGAGATCGGTGCAGCCTCCGATGTCGCGGATCTGCGCACCATTCACTTCACCCCACTTGCCACGTCCATCATTTGCTAACCACAAGTCGGGTTCGTCGAGGTCGCGAAAGAGCAACATTTGCTGAAGTTGCCAGGTCGCGGTGAGGCGCAAGACGTATTGGATATCCAGGCCAGTGATCTGACTATTGATTGTCCAGGATTCATTTTCAAAATGCAGAGTCAGGGTCTCGATGTGGTTGTTGGCGACCCCATGCCATACCGCAGTCATGCCTTCAAGGGGCAAATGACTGACATGGTTTGGAGCCGCGCTCATGGTGATAAGTGTAGAGATTGAAATGGTGCCGATTCGTTGGTGCTGCCACAATCATTTGTGGGTTTGTCCTAAACCGTCCGTCTCGTACCGTCTGTCTTGTACCGTTCTAGATGTGGCTACCGATGCGTTTCAATCAAAACCAAATTCGCTCGTTCCAATTCATCAGGCTCGAGCGCTGGTCTTATCGGCGTGCAATACATCCGAGCCAATCACGATTGACGTCAGTGTTGCGACCGGATACGTACTCGCTAGCGATGTTTCATCATCGGAAAATGTGCCTCCGTTTGCTAACTCGGCGGTTGATGGTTACGCCGTACGCGCTTTAGATACGGGCGGGGCTGGCTGGGCTCAGCCGGTGTCGTTGCGGGTTGTTGGAGAAATCGCCGCTGGAGCAGCGGGTGATGTTGTTCTACAAGATGGAACCGCGATTCGCATCATGACCGGTGCGCCTATGCCACCAGGTGCTGATGCCGTGGTCATGGTTGAAGACACAAAATTTGTTGGTGATCGTCATAATTTTGATGGTTCGCAATTGGTGCAGATTTTCAAAGAGTCACGTTCCGGCGACGCTCGTCGAGGCGCTGGTGACGACGTTCGTGTCGGCGACGTGGTTTTTCGAAATGGCACCGAGATTCGGCCGTCGGTCGCAGGGGTTCTCGCAAGCATCAATTGTCGCAAGCCTTTGGTGTACCCGCGCGTGCGCGTCGCGGTGTTATCAACTGGTGATGAACTCATTGACGACGGAAGTGCATTGGCCCCTGGTCAAATTCGCGAGAGTAACCGCACAATGTTGATGGGACTTGTTGCTCAAACTGGCGCCGAGGCGATTGATTACGGCATCATTCGTGATGATGAGAATGACCTTGAAATAGTTCTGCGGCAAGCAGCGACTGAATGTGATGCGATCGTCACAAGCGGTGGAGTCAGTATGGGCGACTACGACGTGGTGAAGGCGGTTCTTTCGCGAATTGCCGAAATGCATTGGATGCAACTGGCAATCAAACCAGCCAAACCTTTTGCGTTTGGACTTTTGCACGCGGCCGACGGTACAAGCGTCCCCGTCTTTGGGTTACCCGGCAATCCAGTGAGTTCATTGGTGAGCTTTGAGTTGCTCGCACGTCCGGCTTTGCGAAAAATGGCCGGACATATTGAGGCTGCATGGGATCGTCCAATAATCCAGGCGATCGCTGATAGTCCGATCAAGCGGTCAACCGATGGCAAAGTTCATTACCAACGGGTGATTGCCCGTTTTGACGATGATGGCCGGCTACATATTGACTCGGTGAGGTCGCAAGGTAGCCACCAATTGGCAGCCACGGCTTTGGCTAATGCCATCGCGGTTGTGCCTGATGGTGACGGAGTCGTCGTCGGGGGAGAGGTCCAGACCATCCTTCTCGTATCCTGATCCCATGGCATCGACTGCAGTTGTTCGAGATTTGGTTGACCCGTATGGTCGCACCATTCGCGACCTGCGAATTTCGGTGACCGATCGCTGCAATTTCCGGTGCACGTACTGCATGCCGGCTGAGGGCATGGTCTGGTTGCCCAAAACCGAAGTTCTGACCTTCGAAGAAATCGAGCGTTTGGCGCGCATCGTTGTTGAACATTTTGGGGTCGACGGAATTCGTTTAACTGGTGGCGAGCCCACGATGCGTGCCCACTTGCCGGTGCTGGTTGCCAAACTGGCTGCACTGTCGGTGCCGAAGGATTCTGCCTCACCTCTTGCTGGTCAGCCAATTGATCTGGCGATCACCACGAACGGCGCAACTTTGGCGAACTGTGTTGACGAGTTGAAACTGGCCGGAATTGCGCGAGTAAACATCAGTCTTGACACACTCGATCGAGCAAAGTTTGAACAGATGACTCGCCGCGATGAATTGCCGCGCGTGTTGGCCGGAATTGATGCGGCGATTGGTGCTGGCTTCTCGAGCGTCAAGATCAACGCAGTTGTTGAGCGTGGAATCAATGACAATGAGATTCTTGACCTCGCCGAATTTGGGCGAGCCAGGGGTGTTGAAGTGCGTTTCATTGAATTCATGCCTCTCGATGCTGAAGGTCATTGGTTGAGCGACAAAGTTGTGAGCCAAGACGAAATCGTTGAACAAATTGCTCAAGTACACCCGCTTGAATTGATTCCGGCGCGTGGTGCTGCTCCCGCCGATCGATGGCGCTATCTCGACGGCAAGGGAAGCGTCGGTGTCATTCCGAGCGTGACCAAACCATTTTGTGGGGATTGTGACCGAGTGCGCCTCACGGCCGACGGACAATTCAGAACGTGTTTGTTTGCGACAACCGAATTTGATTTACGTGATCTCATGCGCTCAGGAGCCGACGACGCAGCAGTGGCGGCTGAAGTTGAGCGAGCCGTCGGTACCAAGTGGGCTGGACATCAGATCAACCAAGTGAATTTCATTCGACCAAAACGGTCAATGTCGCAAATTGGCGGCTGACGTTAGCGAGCAGTATTTACGACAATCGCTCTAGCGAGTGAATAGTCGTGTGCACTCCAGGGCTATAGAGCAAGTGTGGTTCGCCACGTGGGCGAGGAAGTCCAGCAGCCGTAACGAGGTTGTCGTCGAGATGCAACAATTCGGCACGATGAAGTGGCCATGCCTCGTGTTCGACTGCGCCGTACCAAAGCCGATCACCGAGCGATGATGAGACGAGTCCCCAACGCGACGTCAAGAAGTTTTCTAAAGGCCCGGCTTGAACCGATTCACCAATACGAACTGCAAGTGCCGATGAAGCGTGATGGGGCCACTTGCGGGAAACATTGCTGGTCAATATCGCTCCTTCTCCGCTGCCCGTCAATGTCACGTTCGTCGTGCCGTAGCAATACGGAAGTTTGAATGCCAGACGTGCGACCAAAGTCGGAAGAAGTTTTTGAGTATCGAGCGAGAAAAACCACACCGCCGATCGGCCTCGCGATGTGACGTAGGTGCGAACATTGACTTCGGCGAAGTTTGAAGTGGTCGGAATCGCCGGCAAGCCGCGCAACCGCAAGTTGCGCATGTTGAACGGCACGAGCCCAACGTAGGCCTTGCCTTCAAAAGTGTCGAGTTCGACGCCCGACGGAAGGAGACGTTGAACGACGTCGGGCTCGTACGCCCAATGAGCAAAAAGCAACTCCTGCCACTGTTGCGTCATGACCTTCATACCCACATCGTTTAACATATTTTTCGTTGGTGAGGGATCAGAAGTCGGTGACTCCTGGCTCGTTCATTCCTGATTGGCAGATACTCTTACGACTGTGACTGAGAGCTCGAATCAATCTGATTCCCACAAAACTGGTTTGACACATCTCGATCAGTACGGTCAGGCGCGCATGGTTGATGTGGGGGCAAAGCAGGCCACACCGCGTCGGGCGGTCGCTCGATGCAAGATTTTCATGAGCCCTAACACGATTGCTGCTATCACCAGCCAAGATCTGAAAAAGGGCGATGTACTGGCTGTGGCTCGCATCGCGGGCATTCAGGCTGCCAAACGCACCTCAGATCTCATTCCCCTGTGTCATCCCGTGATGTTGACGAGCACATCAGTGAGCTTTGAGATTGCCAATGACCACATTTTGGTTGAGGCTCATGCTGAGGTATTTGAGCGCACTGGAGTCGAAATGGAGGCACTCTGCGCTTGCTCGGTTGCTGCCCTGACTGTTTATGACATGTGTAAAGCCGTTGATAAGTCGATGGTGATCGGTGAATTGGCCCTGTGGGAGAAAACTGGAGGCGCTTCTGGGACCTTTCGGCGAGCACCTGAACAGGGGAAATAGCCAAATTCGGAATTTTGGCGGGAATGGCTTGAATACCTCTGCCGACACCTAAAGTTCGCCTAATATTGCGTTGTTCGTCACGAATGTTGTAAAACTGTAATGAAGAGGGTTGCCTAGAACCCGTGATCACCGTGGTGGTCGTCGGATCGTTCATGCAAAAGCCATATCACTGATTCAAGATTGAGGGGAGGACGTCATCGTGGGCACCATTGTTTTGTTAGTAGTTGTCGCAGCATGGGCCGCGGTACTCGTGCCTCCGTTACTGCGGGGACGTCAAGACAATCGTCCCAATTCTTCGGTTGTTGATTTCCGTCGCCAGTTGTCCACCCTGCAGCGCTCCGCTCCAGTTCGACCAGGATCCCCGATGCGATCAATGGCTCGCCCTTTAGCGCCATCGCCAGGTCGTCAGCATCCCATGCATTTTTCGCACGCCACACCGACGCGCGGCATCGTTCGCCAAAACATCAGTCGTCAGCACCTCATCAAGCAGCGACGCCAAAATGTTCTCATGTCGTTGGCTTTAGTTTCGTTGGGATCGGCGTTCATCGCCTTCACCACTAAGAGCGACTTTTTCATTTATGTGTTTGTTTTGTCGGCTATTTCGTTGGCGGGCTATTGCTACAAACTTTCCCAGTTGCGCCGCTACCCAAGGTCACAGCAGCAGTATCGTCGTGACTGGGTTCGTGCCACCTGACGTTCGTCGTCGGTTTCTCGCTAGAGTTCAAACACCTTCGGGGGTGTAGCTCAGTTGGCAGAGCGCTACGTTCGCATCGTAGAGGCCAGGAGTTCAATTCTCCTCATCTCCACCCGAGACTTGAGAACTTAACCGTACGCAATGAGCGACGGCAACTAAAGTCGCGGGTATGTCTGGTCCACTGCACGGAGTCAAAGTTGTCGAGTTGGGTGTTTGGGTAGCCGGTCCGGCCGCTGCAGGTGTCCTGGGGGACTGGGGCGCTGATGTCATCAAGATCGAACCACTGTCGGGAGACCCGGCGCGAACGTTTCAACGGATGTTTGGCGGAGATATGCCAAACAATCCCGTCTTCGAATTAGACAATCGAAACAAGCGCGGCATCGCCCTTGATATTGCGACTCCCGAAGGGCGCGATATCGCCCTTGAACTCTTAGATCAGGCCGATGTATTCGTGACCAATGTACGAGTTGATGCATTGAAGCGTGCGGGTCTTGACTACGACACCGTGAGTGCTCGCAATCCGCGCCTGGTGTTCGGACAAATCACTGGCTACGGGCTTGAAGGGCCAGATGCGAACCGGCCCGGCTACGACATCGCAGCTTTCTGGGCTCGCTCAGGAATTGCGCACATGCTTACTCCCGAAGGCGGAGCGTTGCCCTTTCAGCGTGGCGGTATGGGCGACCACACCACCGGTGTCACATTTGCTGGCGCAATTTCGGCGGCACTGTATCAACGCGAACGCTCAGGCCTCGGGCAGATGGTCTCGTCATCGTTGTTGCGACAAGGTGTGTACACAATTGGGTTTGATCTCAACATGATGTTGGGTTGGGGTCAGCATCCGATGATCGGCCAACGCACGCAGATGATGAACCCGTCGGTCAACAACTATCAAGCAGGCGATGGCAAGTGGTTTTGGGTCGTTGGTCTTGAAGGCGAACGTCACTGGCCGCCATTGGCGCGCGTGGCGGGGCATCCCGAATGGATTGCTGATGAGCGCTTCGTGACCCCGTTGCAACGAGCAATCAACCACAAAGAATTGATTGCACTTCTTGATGAAGCCTTCTCGGGTAAATCGCTCGACGAATGGGCCGACATTTTTGCGACCGAGCCCGACATGTTTTGGTCGCCAGTGAATTCGGCCGAAGAAGTATTGGCCGACCCGCAACTGCAACATGCGGGCGGGTTGATCGAGGTGCCCGATGAATACGGCACGACAACCATGATTGCCTCGCCTGCAGATTTTCATGGAACTCCAGGAGAACCCCGTTGGATCGCTCCGAAGTTGGGTGAGCACACCGCTGAGGTGTTGCGCGAATTGGGTCGAAGCGATGCCGTGATAGAAGAATTACTTGCTCGTCAAGTCGCAGCGCAATTCGTCGAAGAATGAAGGTCTCAGCCCAAGCGGGGCATGACATCATCCATTAACTGGACGATTTCAAAGGCACATTGAATGAAATCTTCAACTTCGCCACCACCTGGATCAACCACTTCTTCCCAAGGTTCAAGTTCGATTGTCGCCAAGTTGAGTGCAGCGATGCGCTCAACAAATGCATCGTCATGTTCAAGATGGCGGGTAAGGCGCTTGAGCGTTGATGTGCGATGTGCGACGTGCGGAAAGTTGCGACGAATCCATTCGACATGTTCTGGTGCTAAAGCAATGATGAGGTCGGCGGCATCAACATGACGCTGTTCAATCTGTTTACTGCGGTGACCTTGTGCTTGTAGTCCTATTTGTTTGAGTGCTTCGCGGGTTCGAAAACTAATGGGTTGCCCATCAACAGTAAGTGTGCCTGCGGTGACTACATCTAGGTCGGGGCGACGATCATTAATGATCGCCCCGGCTATGACCGAGCGCGCAGCGTTGCCGGTGCAGATAACAAGCAGAGAAGTCACGAGTGGTTAATTGATATCGGCCATTGTGGTGCGCGGCCGTGCGGCAGCCAACAGCGGACGAATTACTGCATCAACATCTTCGGCTTCGGTCGGGGGAGTTGTGAGCGTGGGTCCACGTTGCCAACTTTCGGCGATTGCCAAGAACATGCCGTTCGATTCGATGACTTGGCCAGTCACGTCTTTCGACAACGGTGAAGCCAACCAGGTGACGATAGGGGCTACCCAACGTGGATCGAACTTGGCCAACATTTCATCAGGCAAATTGAGGTCTTCGGTTAAACGTGTCAGCGCACCTGGCGCAATGGCATTGGCGGTCACGCCATAGCGACTGAGTTCTTGTGCTGCGATTTGTGTGAATGCTGCGATACCGGCCTTGGCGGCTCCGTAGTTGGCCTGCCCGGGGTTGGCGTACAAACCAGCAACCGATGATGTGTTGATAATGCGCGCATCATTGGTCTTGCCGTCTTTTGAACGGTTGCGCCAATACTCGGCGGCAAAACGACTCGTGCCGAAAGTTCCCTTGAGGTGAACCTTGATGACCGAGTCCCACTCTTCTTCAGCCATTGAGAACAACATGCGGTCGCGAAGAATTCCGGCATTGTTGACGACGACGTCAAGACCACCGAAAGTGTCAATTGCTTGATCGACAATGCTCTTCGCGCCGGCATACGAACTGATGTCATCGGTGTTGGCGACGGCTTGTCCACCAGCGGCCTTAATTTCGCTAGCCACGTTTTGGGCGGGACCAGAGTCGCCGCCACTTCCGTCGCGCGATGCACCGAGGTCGTTGACCACGACAAGGCCGCCATGTGCACCCAGCATGAGTGCGTATTCGCGACCGATGCCACGTCCGGCACCAGTAACGATGCAGACCCGACCTTCAACCATGTTGTGACTTCTTAGATTGTGATTCGACATGCTTTGACTTTAGGTGTTCGGTCGTGTGTCGAACGCAGTCGAATCAGCGAGAAATTAACCTCGTAACGCTGATAACTGCGATGGGTCGATGTATTCATCCAGTTGGGTGATGAGACCCTCGTCGTTCAACGTGACGATCATGACCGAATGAGCGCAGATCTCCCCGCCAGGAGCAGTGCCGCGAATGGCGGCCTGCCACATCCAGCCAGTGCTCGTGGCGGTCACGGCTCGAGTCTCCCAACGAAGGTTCGGAATTGCCTGATGCATGCGTGTCAGGGTTTTGCCAGTGCTTGCATACGGCACGCTCTTGTCATCAAAGTTGTGCCATACCAAAGCACCTTCAACGCACATTGACATGGTGATGTCAGGTTGTCCTGCATTTGTAGCAGCAGCAAATTTGCTGTGGTGTTCGAGCTTTTGTTCATTTGTTAAAGCCATTGTGGTGTCCTTTCAAGAACGAAAGATGTGATCAGGTTGGAACGCCACCATCAACAGTGAAAACCGCGCCAGTGGTATAGGTGCTCGCATCGCTAGCCAAGAATAAGGCAGCGCCAACAATTTCATGGGGTTCGCCGACGCGTTTGAGCGCGACCCGCTTCATCATTTGGTCAACCATGTCCCAGTTCCAGGCTTTGCTGATATCAGTGCGAAATGAACCAGGCATGATGCAATTAACGCGAACATGAGGTCCGAAGGTTTGCGCAAAGCCGATCGTCATTGCGTTCAGTCCAGCCTTGGCGGATGTGTAGGGAATTACATCTGGTGTCGGGTGAATGGCGGCGATACTTGAAATGTTGATGATTGAACCAGCGCGACCAGAGTCTTTGGCGCGCTCACTCATGCGCGAGCCAAGTAAAGCCGACAGTCGAAATGGTCCCTTGAGATTCAAGCCAATGACTGAGTCCCACATTTGCTCGTTGACGTCGGTGATGTTGTCGTACAACGGCGACTTGCCGGCATTGTTGACCAAAATGTCAATGCCACCAAGTTCATTCCATGCGGCATCGGCGAGTCCTTCAAGTTCATCCCAACGTCCGATGTGACACGCATAAGGCACACAGTTGCGTCCGGTCTCGCGTCGAACTTCAGCGGCAGTTTCCTCGCACGACTCAATGGATCGACTCGCGATCATGATGTCGGCACCTTGGTGGGCGAATGCCAAAGCCATTTCTTTGCCCAACCCGCGGCTTCCACCAGTAATGAGGGCCGCGCGACCCGTGAGATCAAACAACTGTGCTGGGTTTGCTGAGGGTTGGGGAGGATTGACCATAAAAAGACCTTAGGTCGGGGGCGCCGATTACGCCGAAAGGTGCGAAGCGGGTGAAACTATCAGCATGGATTTTTCTGAGTCAGCTCAAGCCACGAGCTTTCGCCACGAAGTACGAGCGTGGCTCAACGAGAACCTGGTAGGCGACTACCGCAAACTTGGTACTTCAGCCGAAATGGGTGCTCACGACTGGCATGTGCGGGTGGCTTGGGAACAAGAACTCGGACGCGCCGGTTGGTTGGGACTCACGTGGCCCCAAGCTTTCGGTGGTCGCGAAGTGTCGGTTTCAGAAGAGTTGGTTTTCGCACAGGAATACACCTTGGCAAATGGTCCACAACGAGCCGGTTTCTTTGGAGAAGGTTTGCTCGGACCGACATTGATCACTTTTGGTTCGCCCGAACAACAGCAACGATTCTTGCCGCCCATTTTGCAGGGTGAAGAGTATTGGTGTCAGGGCTTTAGCGAGCCCGGCGCAGGCTCAGATCTTGCTGGAGTTCGAACCACTGCTGTGCTTGACGGAGATACTTGGCGTATTGATGGTCAAAAGGTGTGGACGAGTCAAGCGCAATTCGCACAATGGATTTTTGTTTTGTGTCGCACCGAACTTGAAGAGAAAGCTCATAAGGCTTTGTCGTATTTACTGGTTCCCATTGATCAACCAGGTGTTGAAGTGCGTCCCCTCAAAGACCTTTCGGGGAATGATCACTTTTGTGAAGTGTTCTTTGATGGCGCCACAACTGCAGCCGACATGGTGGTTGGCGGACGGGGCAATGGTTGGAAAACCGCAATGGGAACTTTGGGCTTCGAACGTGGCACTGCATTTATGGCGCAGCAATTGCGATTCGCAAAAGAATTTGCCAACGTTCGGGAACTTGCTCAGCGCCAGGGCGTCACCGATGACCCCGAAATTCGTCAACGCTTGGCGCGTTCGTATGGTGAGCTCGAAATTATGCGGTGGTCAGGTTTGCGAAACGTCACGCGTTTCATCAAAGGTGGGCAACCAGGCCCCGAAGGTTCAATCGGCAAATTGTTTTGGTCAAAGTGGCATCAGCGACTCGGCGAACTGGAAGCAGATTTGTTGGGGGCAGACGCATTAGTCACGCATGACGAGGGTTCACTTGAACACGATTTCCAACACACGTTCTTATTTAGTAGAGCCCACACGATTTATGCAGGTTCAACCGAAATTCAACGCAACATTGTTGGCGAACGAGTTCTTGGTTTGCCGCGAGAATAACTCGCAGCAACCCAATATCACATACGTTCGATAATGGTTGCGGTACCCATGCCGCCACCGGTGCACATTGTGATGAGTGCCGTCTGCTTGTCTTGACGTTCAAGTTCGTCGAGTGCGGTCTGCATGAGCATCGGTCCACTGCCTCCAATGGGGTGGCCAAGGGCGATAGCCCCACCGTTGACGTTGACGTTTTCGTTAGTAATTCCGAGTTCGCGCATCGCACGTAACGGAATGGCGGCAAATGCTTCGTTGATTTCCCAAAGGTCAATGTCCTTGGTTGTCATGCCGGCGCGATCGAGGCACTTCTTTGATGCAGGCGCAGGGGCGGTCAGCATGATGACGGGCTCGGCGCCGGCTACTGATGACATCACAATACGGGCGCGGGGCTTGAGACCGTGTGCCTTGGCGTATTCGGGACTGGCGATCATGATGACGCCAGCGCCATCGACAACACCTGATGAGTTGCCAGCATGGTGAACATGGTCGACGCCTGAAATTTCTGGGTACACCTGCTTGCACATTTCGTCAAAGGTACGATCAAATTCTTTGAATTGATGAGCACCGAGTCGAGCAAATGATGCCGACAAACCAGCGAGCGATTCCATCGTGGTGTCGGGGCGCAAGTGCTCGTCCTTGGCAAGGGCAACCGTGCCATCAGGATTCAAGATCGGAACAACGCTGCGATCAAATCGACCCTCAGCTTGGGCGATGGCAGCACGCTGCTGACTTACCAATGCGAATGCATCGACATCTTCACGAGTGAATCCACCGATGGTGGCAATGAGGTCAGCAGAAATTCCCTGCGGAACCATCGGGAACATTTCGCGCAGTGCGGCGTTACCTGATGTGAAGTCGGGTGCCCCTTCTGGTGCTGGCCAACGTGACATTGATTCAACGCCACCGGCAATCACGAGATCTTGGTGGCCGGCTTGAACGCCCATGGCGGCCCAGGTGACGGCCTGCTGACCTGAACCACAGAAGCGGTTGATGGTGACGCCAGGTGCAGTGACTGGCCAACCTGCTGCCAGTACGGCCATACGACCAATGCAAGCGCCGTGATCGCCGACGCTGTTGCCATTGCCAACGATGACGTCATCGACATCGGATGTGTCAAAGCCGACGCGCTTTTGCAAAGCGTTCAACACTTGAGCGAGCAACTCTTGTGGATGGATGTGGTGTAACGAACCAGTTGATTTGCCGCGACCACGTGGGCTGCGTACTCCGTCAATAATCCAAGCTTCGGCCATGGCGAATCTCCTTCACGAAAGCGGCTTTGCCGCTCAATCTCGTTACTGACCGTAGTCGGCGACGAGGCCAGCCGAGTAACGCAACAGTCTGGGTCTCAGGCTTCTGCGGCCCCAGAAGCCTGATTCATGAGGTAGGCAGCGTTGGTTTAAGGGTTATACCGCCATGGGCGTTCGCCCCGATGGCGCTCTCGTTACAGTGCGGCGTTGAATCGATCTTCTTCGCGAGAACGCAAGGCGGTATTGACGCGTTGACGTTCAAGTACCTGTTGCAAAGTTTTGGCAGCTTGTGGAATGTTATGTTCAGCAAAAAATGCTTGAACATCTGCTTCCAATTCTGGAGTGTTGAGGAATTTGACGGGATCAACCATGCGAACAATGGTGTTCGTTGGGAATTTCACTTGAGCCTGGTCCCAATAGTTGCGAACGAAGTTCCACGCAAGAACGCCATTTTCTCGAAGGGCAACGCAGCGAGCCAAGACGAACGGGGCATTCTGGCTTTTCACTTCGCCAGCAACCGCGAAGTTGCATGTTCGTTGTACGAGTTCGGGGCTGTCAAAATCGGTGAGTGCATAGAGATAACGCAACTGGTCTTGCGGGTTGGTGGTCGTGCGGAATTTGTCAAGGAAAAACTCGTAAGCACCTTCACCACTCGTTGAAGCGACGACAGTTGTCGCTGCCGCGACTAGTTCTGGATGTACTGAATTCTCTTGCTTGTCGTGTTGCTCAAGTAGTTCTTGGCATTTTTTCTGAGCATCGGTGTCGTTGCCATTGACCGCTAATAACACGACAAGGATCCCGCGCAGTTTGGCTCGTAGATCATCTTCGCCGGGTTGTGTCTGCCAACCGATCTCAGTAATGACAGGAGTGACGAGTGTGCGAATATGTTGTTGGAGTTTCGGGTAGTTCGATTCGTTCAGGAGACGTCCGCAACCGCGAAGCCCGATCGCAATGGCTTGCCAAACTGCAAGGTCGCGCTCATGAGTGAATCCGCTTACGAACGACACGAAGTCAATTGCGGCCAGTCGTCCAGCGACAACGGCGTTCCATGCGTCGTCGACGATGCTGTAGCGCTCAATGACTGCAAGCTTGGCTAATTCTGGCCCTTGAAGTCGTGTGAGTAGTTCGGGGGAATAGGCAACGCGGTAGTAGCCGTAACCACCAGCATTGACGACTATTGCTTCGTTTGAGTTATTGATTGAAATCTCGAGTGGTTGGTCAGATAGTAAGTATTTGGTATCCGACCCATTCATGCGAATATGGACTGGGACGAGCCAATGTTGCGTCTCAGTCAGTAACTCGGGGGTAAATGAGAAGCGCTGCTGTTGGAGAATCAGTTTCGTTTTCGTCGCATCAAGACCTGCCGTGATGAGGGGATAGCCAGGTTGCCAAATCCAGGAATCCATTAACTCACGAACTGGTTCTCCACCATCGCGTGACACCGCAGTTTCAATGGCGTCCCATAAGTCAGAAGTCTCAGTATTCCCGTATGAATGGGTGCTCAAATAAAGCCGAATTCCTTCGCGGAATCGTTCGGTCCCGAGATATTGCTCGAGCATTCGCAAGAGTGAGCCACCCTTTTGATATGTCAGAACATCAAACATTCCTTCACAATCTTGGGGTGATCGAACTTCGAACTCAACTGAACGCGTGTTAATCAGAGAGTCAACTTCAAACGCAGCGGAACGCTCAAGAGAAAAACCGGTCCATCGCTTCCATTCCGGTCGGAAAGAATCGACAGCGGCTACTTCCATGAAAGTTGCGAAGGCTTCATTCAGCCAAATTCCGTTCCACCATTTCATTGTGACAAGGTCGCCAAACCACATATGGGCAAGTTCATGGCTCACCACATCGGCCACATTTTGCTGGTCTGCCTGGGTGCTCGTTGCGGGGTCGACTAACAGCAGGCTTTCGCGATAAGTAATACAGCCGACGTTCTCCATTGCTCCGGTGGCGAAATCTGGCAATGCCACCATGTCAATCTTGGCGTCGGGGTAGGGGATTCCGTAATAGTTGACAAACCAGCGCAGGCTCTTGACTCCGACATCCATTCCGAAGTCCGTCAAATGCGCCTTGCCAGGAGTGTGAACTATTCGCAATGGAACTCCGTCAACATCAATCGGGTCCGTTGCTTCTAGTTTGCCGACCACAAACGCCACGAGGTAGGTGCTCATGGGCATGGTGTCGGCAAATTTGACTGCGACTTTGTCGCCACTTTCGCGGGCGAGAACCGAACGTGAGATCTCGGGTCCGTTGCTGATCGCTAAGTGATCGGGAGACGAAATCAGTGTGGTGGAAAAGACGGCTTTGAAATCGGGTTCATCAAAACACGGAAAAGCACGACGGCAATCGGTTGATTGCATCTGAGTTGTAGCAACGACTTGTTGTTGGCCATTTTCATCCACGTATGTGCTGCGATAAAACCCGCGAAGTTTGTCATTGAGAATGCCAGTGAAGACAATGTCAATCATCGCGATTCCGGGTTGGACCTCTTCAATCAGTCCGATGAAAAGTCGCTCTGATTCGATGTCAAGACTGAACGGAGCCGGTTGGCCGTCGACGAATACGGATGTGATGTCAAGTTCGATTGCGTTTAGAACGATGAGTTGCGTCGCGGCGAGAACCTGGGCGGTGATGACTGCTTGGCCGGCAAATGTTGAATCAGCTAGATGGGGTTCAAGCGTGAGGTCGTAGCGGGTGGGAAGTACGTGGCGGGGGAGGCGATATGGGTCAAGGTGCGAGCGATCGACCGGCGACTGAATTTGGGATGATGTCACGTCCGAAGCGTACTGTGCGACAGTTCGTGACCGCCACGCCCGTGATCTAGTTTCGCCATTGGGAAGTCTGTTCGGATGTTCTCAAGGGACTAGCGTTACAACTCGTGTCGACACAGCCAAATTCAGAGCCAATATATGACGTTGTAGGAATTGGCAACGCGTTAGTGGATGTCATCGCGCATGCTGATGACAACTTCATTCACGAGCAGGCCCTGGTGAAAGGTTCGATGACTCTTGTCGACACCGATCGGGCGCTGCACTTATATAAGGCCCTCGGAACCGCTGTTGAAATGAGTGGCGGATCGGCTGCCAACACGGTGTGTGGAGTCGCAAGTTTCGGTGGCAAGGCAGCGTATATCGGCAAAGTGAGTCACGACGATCTTGGCGAGGTATTTGGTCATGACTTGTTGGCTGTTGGTGTGCATTTCAGCCCCGGACACCATCTCGATGGAGTCCCGACGGGACGTTGCATCATCGTCGTCACCCCAGACGCACAACGCACAATGAATACTTTCTTGGGGGTCTCATCTTTTATGGAACCTAAAGATGTTGATGTATCGGTTGTGGCTTCCGGAAAAGTTCTGTACATGGAGGGCTACCTATTTGATCGCGATGATGCAAAGGCGGCTTTTCGTCAAGCGGCACGGGCAGCGCATGAAGCGGGCCGAGAGGTTTCATTGAGCCTGTCGGACAGTTTTTGTGTTGATCGCCATCGTGAAGACTTTCGAGCGCTGGTCGCCGATGAAGTTGACATCTTGTTCGGTAATGAAGACGAACTTTTATCGCTGTATCAACTCGACACTTTTGAAGCGGCAGTGGCCGCCATTCGTCAAGACAGTTCATTGGCCGTGATTACCCGCGGGCCTCGCGGAGCATCAATCATTACGCGTGAGGAGATCATTGATGTGCCGGCCGAAGACGTGCCGTATGTTCTTGACACCACTGGTGCCGGCGATTTGTACGCCTCTGGCTTCTTGTTCGGATACACCAATGGGTACTCGTTGAAGGAATGCGGAATTCTTGGTTCGATTGCTGCCGGTGAAGTGATTTCACATGTCGGCCCGCGACCACTTGTCGAATTGCATACTCTCTTACCAAAGTTCTAAGGACGCATCATGAGTCGTGGCTTGAGTCGTGACATGGCAGAGAAGTGGTTAGAGGCCGAGCCTGATGAAGATATTCGTGTTGAGTTGCGGCAGCTCATTGCTGGTTCCAATGAAGTATTAGAAGAGCGATTTAGCGGACGTTTGCTATTTGGTACTGCAGGTTTACGTGCACAAGTTGGGGCCGGCCCAATGCGAATGAATCGGTTAGTGGTTCAACAAGCAGCTACTGGACTCGTTGATTACTTGTTGCGAACCGTCGAAGGTGCGGCCGAAGCGGGAATTCTGATTGGTTTTGATGCGCGTCGTAAGAGCGATGTTTTTGCGCTTGATACAGCGCGGGTAGCCGCGGCGCGGGGAATGAAAGCGTTGTTGCTTCCGAGCGTGTTTCCGACTCCAGTCCTAGCGTGGAATATCTCACGTTTAGGTGTTGCCGCGGGAGTGATGGTGACAGCGAGTCATAATCCTCCGCAAGACAATGGGTACAAGGTGTATCTTGGTTCGGGTGCGCAGATTGTGCCGCCACATGACGAACTGATTTCAGATGCGATTGAAAGTTTTGATGCGACCAGTATTGAACTTGCACCCGAAACTTCATCTCTCATTCAGATTCTCGGTAATGAATGCATTGATGAATACATCAAGTGGTTGCCCTCGGTGCGGCTGTGTCGGGATGTACCGAGAATCAAGGTGGCCTATACGGCAATGCATGGTGTTGGTGGCGATGCGGCACTTCGGGCCTTTGCATCGGCGGGGTTTGATCTTCCGGTGGTAGTTGCTTCTCAGCAAGCACCTGATGGTTCATTTCCGACAGTGTCGTTTCCAAATCCTGAAGAACCAGGAGCGATGGACTTAGTGATTGATCTTGCTCGCCAAAGTGGTGCGGCAATTGCTTTGGCTAATGATCCCGATGCCGATCGGATGGGCGTTGCGATTCCAATAACTGGAGAGTCGTCGGGCGAATGGCGGTTGCTGCGCGGAGATGAAATCGGTTGGTTGCTCGGCGATCATATTTTGCGTCATACGCATGGTGACGATCGATTGGTCGTGACGACCCTAGTGTCGTCGTCGTTGTTGGGCAAAATGGCGCACAAACATGGTGTGGCATTTGAAGAGACTTTTACTGGCTTTAAATGGATTGCCGATGCAGCAATGAGACGTTCGGATAAGCGTTTGGTTTTCGCTTACGAACAAGCACTTGGATATTTGGTTGCCGATCAACCGCTTGACAAAGATGGAATCTCCGCGGCGTTGGTGATGACTGAGATTGCGGCCTTGGCGGTGCATGATGGCGTAACGGTTCAGCAGCGACTTGATCAGATTGCTGCTGAATATGGACAGCATGTGACTGCCGAGTTGAGTGTGAAGATGAGTCCGAGTGATGGTGCGGCGGTTGTTGAAGAATTGCGTGCGAATCCACCAGTGTTGATTAGTGGACGACACGTGGTCGGCGTTGAGGATTTTCCCGAAGCGAATTTGTTGCGGTTGTGGCTTGATGAAGTGGGCGGTCGGGGAGTGCGTTTACAGATCCGACCGAGCGGAACTGAACCCAAGGTCAAGTTGTACGGCGAAGCTGTTGATATGGCTGCGAGCGAACTCCAACAACTCTTGGCCGCCCTCACCCCCTAACCCAACCCATTGGGCGCGAAAACATGTCATATCTGGCATGTTTGACGCCCATCTCCGCAGATTGTGAACCGACGCTCACAGTGACGTATGGCGAACATTTGGAAAGCGGATATGAATCATCTTTTTTCACAGCAATTTGGGATGATTTCGGCCCGACAACTTATTGAGAAGGGTTGCTCAGAGCGAACGATTCGGCGAATGGCATCCGAAGGGGCTTTGCAAACGGTCTTGCCGGGTGTCTTTCGATCACCATCTTGGCCGATGGGTCGCGAGCAATTAATGGTTGCCGGATGCCTGAGAAATCCAGCTGCAGCATTGGCCTTCACAACGGCTGGACAAATACATGGACTCCGAAAAATGTTTGATGATCAGGTTCATCTACTCGTTCCCCATGGGTCTAGTCCGGACTTACCTGGTCTGGTTGTGCATCGATGTCGAAAGATCGATCCAGAAGACATTGTCCCTTTGGGTAATGGCATGCGAGTTACTTCTGTGGCGCGTACTCTCTTCGACGTTGGCGGAGTTATCGGACACAGAAGAGTTGTATCAGCGTTAGAGAACGCGCTTGATCGCAAATTAGTCAATATGGATGCAATGAGTGAGGTGACATTACGTCTGTTCCATCGGCGCCGACCGGGTTCACGGGAAATTCGATCAGCTTTACTGGCACGAAGCGACTGGACTTCGGCACTTCAGTCGGATCTCGAAGTACGGGTTCTTGCTGCAATTAGGCGTGCGGGTTTGCCGATGCCGGTGGTGCAATATGAGCTGTCATTTGAGGACGGTCATATCGTGCGTTTTGATTTTGCTTGGCCGCATATTCGCGTCGCGCTGGAAGTTGACCATTCCTTTTGGCATGTCGGGAGTGAGGAGTCCCGCAAGGACAAACAACGAGATCGAAAGGTTGCAACTCTGAGCTGGCAAACTCTACGAATCACAGAAGATGATGTTCGCGTTGGACTTGACGGCGTGATGTTGGATTTAGCCGCAATTATCAGGGCTGCCGAAATTTTCATGGGCGTCAAAAGTGCCTGAAATGGCAGGTTTTCGCGCCCAATGAATTATTCGGCGGTACCGACAGGCGTGTTGTCGATGATCTGGTCCAAGTACTCCGACAGGCCATACCCGACCTTGCCCTTGTGCTCGTCACTCACCATCGTCCACTGCGTCATTCCCTCGCTAATTCGTGTGGTCAACCACTCGCCATCAGGGGTCTGACGACGATTACGCAACGGAATCAAACTCATCACGTCACCGGTAAAGCGCCATTCACGATCGCTGCGGCTCGACTTGAGCACTGCCTCAATCTTGTCGTGATACGTATCGTCACCCTGGAACACCGTGGAAATTTCGGCGTGATCACACAAATGCATCTTGCCGTTTTCCCACACAAATCCGCCACGAGTTCCGGGGCCATCTTTTTTGGCCACACGGGACAACATGAAACCCAAGTTCTCGTCAAAGTTGGCAGTGAGCCAGCGGTAGTACCACGGTGCTTGCCAGTAGCGCGGACCCCATGAATGATCGCGCAATCCGAAGCCATTGATTTCCCACTCTTGATCACCAACACGAATTGTTCCGTGAGCCTGAATGAGCTGCTCGTAGTGGCCCTTGGCAAATTCTTCACCCGGTGCTTCATGCGGCGTGTCGGGCTCGCCACCGAACATGCTCGAGCGACCCTGGCCGGTGAACGTGATGTGCGCTTCACATTCTGAATACGGGTTGTTCTTAAATGCAGTCTTGGGATCAACCATCTGCTCGGGCTCCGCAAGAACGACAACCTTCCCTGTGAAATCGATCTTGAGTTCTTCAAACGGTTTCACCATGGTCCAGGTGAGACCACCCGCATCAAGTTGATTGTTGTTTTCAATCGCTGGTCGTTTGAACATGAAAGCCACTGAACCGTCTGGCAAATAAATGCACACGGTCATTTCGGCGATGCCCTCATTGGCGCGGTTGCCCATACGGAACCAGCCACCAACTTTGTTCACCGGATCAAAGCAATTGATGTACATGCTTTCGTTGAAGTTTGATTCGGGACCGAGTTCGTGCATGTATTCGTCGGAAGGATCAAGTCGTACGCCCATATGACCACCGTAGCCGTTCAGAACAGCGTCAATTGCTCCCAGGTGACCGCCAGATCGGTGACAGCCTGCCATGTGAGCTTCGTGCGCTTGCCCGGCCGTTTGACCTCAATGTGCTCGGGGCGCAGTGAACGAGCCGAGCCATGGGCGTCATGCACCGTAATACTGCCGTCACGCTCAACATAGGCGATTCGCCCCAACTGCCAGCGTCCTCGATCGGCCCGGCGAAAGCGCACTTCTTCACCTGCAGTCAGTCCGATGCTGTGCAGGGCCGTGACCTGGTCAACCGACGACTTTTGGGCGGCAGCTTTAGCCAAAACAGAGCGTGGGGCAGTGGCCTTAGGCGGCATTCTTAACCTTTTCCGTAAACGCGGGCTTGAAGTTTGCGCATACCTGACAGCCAACGATCACGGTCGGCCGCTTTGCGTTGCTCAAATTCTGCAACTTGTGGGTGCGGAAGAATCAAGAACTTTTCTTGTTCAATTGCGTCAGATACAACAATTGCCACTTCGTCAGGTTCAAGAACAACGCCCGCTGAACGCACAACATCGCTGGCGATACCGGCTCCTGGTGTATCGCCTTGGCGCAACATGTTGGTATTGACGCCTTGCGGGCACAAGCAACTGACGCGAATGCCACGATCTCCGTAGGTAATTGCCAGCGACTCGGCGAATGCGACTGCTGCACTCTTCGTCATTGAGTAGGGCATTGAACCAATCTGGCTGAGTAGTCCAGCCGCTGACGCAGTTGAACAGAAATAACCGCGACCAGCTGTCAACCAATCTTCAATGAGATACTTCATCGCCCAACGATGAGCGTGAACGTTGACATTGAAAGCCAGATTCCAATCGGATTCGGAAGTTGTTTCAATGAGTGTGCCAGTGCCGACACCAGCGTTGGCAAAGAACAAATCAATTCCGTTGCCACCGTTATTTGACAAGAATTGGCGGGCGGTTGCCACTAGTTGCTGGTTGCCTGATTCCGTGGCGACATCAGCAACGACGGCTAGTGCCGAATGTGGCCTCTGGGCATTGAGTTCTGCGGCCAGTGCCGTAATTCCCGTTTCGGCGATGTCAGAAACAACGACCCACGCACCAAGATGGTGAAAGCGACGGGCTAGGCCTTCGCCGATTCCGCCTGATGCACCCGTGATAACGGTTCCTGCTCGATGTAACTCCATATCCCGATCGTAGGGGCTGGGTGCTGTGCCTGACGTCGCCTTGGCTGATCACGCCCAGAAAAAAGACTGAGATACGATCCACTCTTGGGCTCGTTCTATGCGTTACTTTCTGAGTAGCGAGTTGTTCGAGCTGAACAGTGTTTTCAAGAACCGTGACTAGAGGAGCCACCAATGACTAATGCACAGGTAGCCGATGTGATGACCGATCTTGAAATCAGTGACATTAAAGTCGTCTCGGCGCATGTCATTGACGACGCTCTTTCAATCATTGATTCGGCGCTGTCCGATCTCGTGAAACGTGAATTGGTGTCAACTGGCGAAGTGAGCGACGTGTTGCTTGATGTTCGCAATTTGTTGACGACTGCAATTCGTGGCTGATTCGTTACAAATCAGTTTTTAACGCCGTTAAACCTTTTTCGGTGCTCTTTGGTTGTGAATTTTTCGCGTGGATGTTTTCTTCGTTTTGATCTGCAGTAAGTCTGCGAATGAGTCACTAAGGTGTTGATGAAGCAGATGCGGATTTTTGATGGCGCCTGAATCCATGTGTAGACCCATATCTAGATGACCGACGTGTGAGATCAATGTCAGGTTGAAAGCAACTCCTCCCAGTGGTCCAAGCGGAAAGTTGTTGATGATTTTTGCACCTGCGACGTAGACCGGCAGGGGAGTCCCTTTGACATTCGATGTGGCGAAGTCGACGGTTTGCGATTGCAGGCGGGCGATACGAGTCAAAATGCCGGTGGGTAATGATGACGATAGTGCCGAAATTGCGTCAAGAGCCTTTGTTGCCGAAGCTCCGCTGGCATCGAGAGTTGCTTGGTGGACCAGTTTGAAGCGATCTTTTGTGGCCATTTCACCAGTAGGAACTAGTAGTCGGACTAACGAGAAAGCGTTGGTCTGTGATCCATCTCCAGAATCTTTACGAGTACTGATTGCCATTGACGCTCGTAAATGTTCAACGGGTATTCCAAGTTCGCGGTGATAGCGACCTGAAGCATCGCTTGCGGTGGAGAGTAGAACTGTATTGAGGGTTCCACCTAGCGATCGGGCGATGTCGCGTGTTTCAAAGAATGGAATTTCGAGAACAGTACTGTGTCGTTTCAAAGACCGAGTCACCCACAGCGGGGACTTAGCTGGGTCTACATCTGTCATCTGTCCGAGAAGGCCGCGCAATGTTTCTATAGTTGCTGCTCCATTGCTTGGAATCTGTTTTGGGTCAGCGAGTAGATCGCGAATTTGTTTGACCAATGCGAGTGGCAGTTTAATTGGACCAGACAACAAGTCCCGCCACATGTCCCCCTGCATCATGTTTGGTTGTGCTGACACATCTTTGACTGCCGATGCGTCAAGTGGTAAGGGTTCGGCGGCATCACGTTCAAAGTCGAAAAACTGGAGCGATAACTGCACACTTCCTTCACCGTCAGCGATGGTGTGATGTAATTTTTCAACCAACAACGCTTGGCCATTTTCTAAACCTTCAAGCACAACGAATTGCCAGAGAGGTCTTGCGCGATCGAAAGGATCTGCAGTGATCAATGTTGCGATTTCCAGTGCCTGCTCAAGCGTGCCTGGTGCGGGAACAGCAATGCGACGAACGTGATAGTCAATATTGAAATCTGGATCTTCGACCCAAAATGGGGGAGCCAGGTTGGCTGGTGTTGGTTGAACTTTCTGTCGCAAACGTGGAATCGCAATCGAGGCTCGTTCCATACGCCGACGAAGACGCTCAAAATCTGGTGATTGATCAAGAAGTGAAAGATTGGAAAAAGTTGACGAAAGGTAAGGGTCTTTATCGAGACGCCACATCAAGCCCTCGGCATCAGACATTTTGTGGTCGAAGCGGATCTCCTTGGCCATATCTCGTAGGCTACGGTACAAGTCCGATGAAATTTTTTGGCGCAATAGTTGCCGTCGGTTTATCCACGACGGTAGTTGCTGGATGCGGCGATGAAGGGCAGGTCACAGAGTCTTTTGGTGCTGGCCCCGTACAAACAATGGTTGAAACTGCAGCAAAGTTTGCTGAAATTGTGGTTGGGATAGACCCCTGGGAAGTAGTGGTTTGCCAAATACCACAAGACACCACGGACTCCCTGTATGAACCGATTGATGTGCGTCTTGACTTGACGAGCACAGAAATTGTTGCCGAACTCGCGCCAGTCGTGGACTATTTCTCGCGTTGGTCACATGGTCAATATCAACCAAACTTCACAGCTGTTTCTGGAGTTTCAATTGGCGTCGATGAGAAATCAGAAATGTGTGTTGAACGAGCATTAGACAAATCTTCTGCTGCTACTCGAGGTGTGTTAGTCATTGCTGATGCACCACATACTGAGGTGGCAGTCGGTGGATGGGGTCGGCCCGGCACGCCATGTGAAGGAAATTGTTCTGCGAAACAAACTCGTCGAGCGGTGTACATCGGCGCTTCAGACTTCATGCCATATTGGAAAGATAATCCGCCGTTGGATTTGGTTGAACACGAAATAGGTCATGCGCTTGATTGGCCGCATAGCAGTACATCGGTGGACAATTTCGGCAGTGGGGTCTATGACAGTGATGTTGATCTGATGAGCGATAGCGCGGCGCCACGAGAAAAATTCGCGGACACCCGCAATGCTCCAGGACCACTTGCTATCAATATGTATCTTGCGAAATGGTTGCAAGACACTCACGTTGCGTCTTTTGAAAGTGGGAAGGGAAGTTTCGAACTTGTTGCTACTGAAACTGATCTCACAGTTGATGGAGCGCGGCTACTGCTCGTCCCAGTCAATGATTCAATTATCTTGACCGTCGAGTTGATCAAGGCCTCTGGTGACAATCAGCATTTACTTCACGACCGGGTGGTCGTACATCAAGTTGAAGTAAGAGGTGAAATCGGATACGAACGTCGTCAGACCGTCTTGAGTGATGATCTATTGAACGGTGAACAATGGTCAAACGAACATTTGCAGATCAAGATTTTGGAAATTACTTCAGATCACTCAGTAACAACGGTGCGCCTTAACGCAACAGTTTTGCAATAACGTTTTTACTTGAGCAGTTTCACAATTGGGCGAACTGCGAGTCCAAGCACTAAGCCAACCAAGGTCCCGCCTATGACATCGGACGCATGATGAATACGCACGAATGCTCGACTTGTACCAACAATCGCGGCCAGTCCAAACCATAGAGGTGCCGATTTTTTGCCATCCAAAGTGGTCAGAACGACTGCAGCAAATGTTGCGGCACTGGCGTGACCGCTCGGAAAACTGCTCGTTGAGGGAGTACGGACTTCAAAGCGATCATCGCCACTTGAAGTCGGTCGGTCACGTTTGAAGATTCGTTTGACGCCTTGGTTGACAATCAAGGATTCGGCACCAAGTAGGGCGGCGATTGCTAATGCTTGTGAGGCTCGCTTGCGTCCGGTCATCGCTCGCGAAACTGCGATGAGATGCCAGACCACGCTGAAATCTCCCAGGCGACTTGCGGCTAAAAACACTCGACCAGCTGTCTTGGACGATCGAACAATTTCGAGGAGTTGGTCGACGCGCTCGTCGAATGCATCAACTGATGGACCGAAGATTCCGGTACCCGGATGAGGTTCCTGGGCGCTTTGGGACATCAGGGTTCCAGGGTGTCGGCAAATGTGTCGATAATGCGTGCAACACGCGAGGGGTCAACAAAAGGACCAAAATGATCGAGGTCGCTGTATTCAATATGGTTGCCCAGGGGGAGGCGATCGGCAATAGCTTCAGCAAAACCTGAAGGCTGGAATGGTTCGGGATGCCCACTCAAGACCCATACCGGAATATCTAGTTCGGGCAACTTTTTCCAGAGGTTTGGGATTTCGGGATTGCGGAAGTTTTCTGACTCAAGTGCTGGGTCGCACTTGAGATGCACTGTCCCATCGTCGGCTTGCGTGAAACCACCTCGCACGTATGCCTCTAAAGCCTCGGGGGTGAAGTGAGTCATCGGCATTTTGTTTGAGTAATTCTCAATTGCGTCTTCAAAAGATTTGAAACTCTTCTTGCGACGAGCCGCGCCTTCAGCCAAGTTGTTTGGGCGATTGGCTGGCATGCGCACATCATCGGGCTTCACGATTGGTTCATACAAAAGCAGACCGCGAAAAAGGCCAGGGTTTTTGATCGCGGCAATGAGAAGAGTCGCTCCGCCCATGGAGTGGCCGACTCCGATGATGCCACTAGGCTCAACGATTGATTTTGCACATGCGGTGGCATCGGCGCCGTACCCAGCCCATGCGACTTTCCATTCTTTGGGAGCCTTGGTGTCGCCGTGACCGCGATGATCAAACGAATAACAGTGAAAGCGCTTAACGAGGCTGTCGGCTACGGGCTTCCAGCACCGACCATGAAATCCGTTGGCGTGCGAAAGCAACATGTTGGGACCAGTGCCACCCATGTCGTACATTTCGACTTTGACGCCGTTAGTAGATGTAACTTTCACGCTGAGGTTCTCACTATTTCTCGACAGCGAGACTCAGCCGACTTTGCGGCGACGCTTTCTCCAACCGTTACACGACCGATCAGGTACTACGCCGAACGCAACGGCGACGATGAGGTTGACCCACTGACGACTGTTGATTCCGAAGAATAGGAAGTTTACGGGCATTCGGTCCCGGTTCAGCAGAACGAGCATTGAGAGGATCAGCTCTTTTCGGGTTTTTGGGCTGATGGTTCACGGGGAAGGCCAAGGAGACGCTCGCCAATGATATTGCGTTGCACCTGACTCGTCCCGCCCGCTATGCGGCCACCCGGTGCTGACAGCACTCCGAAGGCTTCCGGACCAACGAGCAACGAGTCCATTCCCGAAATATCGGAGCGCAACATTGACGTCTCAAACATCATCTCGGTGATGCCCAATTTCATGAGTGAGGCGGCCGTTGAAGCCACTGGTCCTTGACGCTGAGCCATGGCTTTGTAGGCCATTCCCTTTGACAGCAATGTGGTGATTTCTTGTCGCTCGGTTGGTGAAAGATCGCGTCCTTCGGCCAGTCGAGAAATTGAATCAAGACGACGCTCGAGAGAAATGACACTGGTCCCGATGTGGCCACGTTCTGACGTCAATACAGCCATGCCCACGCCCCAGCCACCATGAAGCGGTCCGAGCAGAGCCTCGGCGGGCATCTCCACATCGGTAAAAAACACTTCATCAAATTCAGCTTCACCAGTCATCTGCTTGAGTGGACGAATTTCAATTCCGGGCAAACTCATGTCAAGTAAAAAGAAACTGATGCCTTCATGCTTGGGTGCATCAGGATTTGTTCGTGCCATCAAGATGCCCCAGTTGCTGTATCGGCCGCCCGAGCACCAAACTTTTTGCCCATTCACGATGTAACGATCGCCGTCACGTTCGGCTTTCGTGCTGAGTGAACCCAAGTCGCTGCCTGCGCCAGGTTCGCTGAATAACTGACACCACACATGTTCGGCCTGCAGCGTCGCATTGAGATGTTTGGCTTGTTGTTCTGGCGTGCCAAATTTCTGTACTGCACCGCCGGTGAGTACTAAGCCGACCATATTGAAAACTCCAGGAACCCCAACTAGTGCACATTCGTATAGCCACTGAGCTTGATGCGCTGCAGTTAATCCTTGACCTCCGAAATTAACGGCCCAGTGAATTCCGGCTTTGCCAGATGCATAGAGATGTTTCTGCCAAGCGAGACCCTCGTTCACCATGTCAGGAGGACAAATGGCACCGTAATCACGCGGGGCGAGATGCTTATTTTCAGCCAACCATTGTTTGGCTTCTTGAGCGAATTCGTCCACAGTGATCACGGTGCCACCTTTTCTTTGACGGGCTATTTACAGGTTGTTTAATTAAAGAAGTTTAAGAACAGTGCGGTTTCTTCACCGAGATTGCTCGGAACCGAGAACGAATCGCGATTGGTGATGGTGTCCCAGTTGTCCTGTACATCTTCGGGAGTCAATGTTGGTGAATAGAAACCATTGGTTTCTCCCAAGAACACATGAGCAACACGTCCGCCACCAACAGAGAACAACTGTCCGCTTACTGGGCAGTCTTCGTGTGCCAAGAAGGCAACGAGGGGTGAAACCAAGCCTGGGTCAAGTTTATCTTTGAGGGCACCCAAGATGTCTTCGGTCATACGGGTCATAGCGAGCGGAGCAATGGCGTTGGCCTTGATATTGAAACGGGCGCCTTCCACGCCAAGCACGCGCGTGAAACCAACAAGTCCCATCTTGGCGGCACCGTAGTTGGTCTGTCCGAAGTTGCCGAATACGCCAGCAGCGGACGATGTTGAAATGATGCGTCCGTAACCCTGTTCGCGCATATGTACGAATGCGGGTTGGGTGACGTAGAAGGCACCCTTCAAGTGCACATCCAGAACTGGGTTCAACAGATCAGGAGTCATGTTGTGGAATGCCTTGTCGCGCAGAATTCCCGCGTTGTTAATGACGATGTCGACGCGACCGTAGGTGTTAATTGCGGTCTGAACGATTGCGGCACCACCCTCGGGTGTCGCAACTGAGTTGTGGTCGGCAACAGCCTCGCCACCAGCAGCCTTGATCTCGTCAACGACTACTTGTGCGGCAGATGCGTTGGCGCCGGTTCCGTCAACCGAACCACCGAGATCGTTAACGACGATGAGGGCGCCACGCTTGGCCATCATTAATGCGTGCTGGCGGCCGAGGCCACCACCGGCTCCGGTAATAATTGCAACTTTGCCGTCGTAACCGAGTGCTGACATTTTGACTCCTAAATAAGTGAGGGGTGATTAGGACTTGCTAGAAAACTGCAGACGAGACGCTACCCGAGAGACTTCAAGGCGATCTCAGTCAAAGCCTTGTAATCAAGTTTTCCGTTACCCGCACGACCAACTGTCGCGATTGAAATCACTCGCTTGGGCGCTTTGTACGAAGCGTGATGTTGCTTGATGAAAGCAATGAGATCAGCCTCAACAATTGTTTGACCCGGTAAGGGCTCGACGAGGGCGGTGATGGCCTGTCCGAAGCGTTCATCGGGAACACCGACAACTGCTGCATCTGCCACCGTTGGGTGCAACTTGAGGGCTTCTTCTACTTCCTCGGGATACACCTTTTCGCCACCGGTGTTAATGCATTGGCTACCACGACCCAAAAGGCGTACGGTGCCATCGGCATCGATGCTGGCCCAGTCGCCGGGGATCGACCAGCGCACACCATTGATGACTTGGAAAGTCTTCGCCGACTTTTCGGGATCTTTGTAATACCCGATTGGCGTATTTCCCTTCAGGGCGACTCGACCGATTTCATCACTTCCGGGCTGCACTTCACGTCCATCTTCGGTGAGGATTTTGGTGTTGGGTCCCAGCTCAAACGAAGCAGTTTTTGATTCACCAGTTGCCGACGTGGTGTTCTGAGCCATGCCGATTGCTTCAGATGAACCAAGAGCGTCAACCATGATGAGACGTTGGCTATGTCGCAGTAATCCGGCTTTGGTCTCGGCAGCAAACATCACGCCGCTTGAAACAATGACACGGAGTGATGAAATGTCCCATCGGTTTGGCTCAGCATCAAGAGTGCGCAAGATGGGTTTGGCGAATGCATCACCGACAATCGACATGGAGTTGATTTGGTATTTTTCAATGGTGTCAAGAAGTTCGGTTGGCTCAAACTTCCGACCTGGCATGGTGACGATGCAACCAGCGACCATCAAGTTGCTCATCGCGTTAAACAATCCAGTTCCGTGCATGAGTGGCGCGGCTGGCAGATTGCGGGGTCCAGGTTTTGTTGAACGATCGCCAATCGGATCGCCTTCGGGAACTGGTGGTAGTCGCTTCTTGTTGGTGCTGTCGAGTGTGAGGAAGAGATCTTCTTGGCGCCACATCACGCCCTTGGGCATGCCGGTGGTGCCTCCGGTGTATAGCAACAACAAGTCATCGCCAGTACGTCCCCATGACCCCGAAACATTTGTTGATGTTCCTGCTCGGGCGGCACTTTCGTACTTGGTAGCCCACGTCGGACAAGGGCCACTGTAATCATCAACCCACAACCACAAAACTACTCGCGGCACGCGATGACGTAATTGTTCAATCGTCGTAGCAAAGATCCCGTGAAAGACAACTGCAACGACGTCGGCGTTATCCCAGATGTACACCAGTTCATCGGCGGTGTAGCGATAGTTGGTGTTCACAGGAGCGAGACCAGCCTTGAAAGTGGCAAACAAACTTTCCAGGTACTGCGGGCAGTTGTACATGTATTGCGCGACTTTGTCTTGTTGCTTGACGCCGGCGTTTAACAGACTTTGGGCGATTCCGTTGGCGCGGTGGTTGAAATCGGCCCATGAATAGTCATCGTTTTGATATTGCTGAGCGAGGGCGTCGGGAAGTTGGCGGGCGACTGACTCCCACGCATCGGCGAAGTTCCAGGCAGGAATTGCAGTTGGTGTGGATGATGAGACGGTTGTTGACACAGTGAGTCATCGTAAACGCTGCTCGGTTCACTCACTGTGTTCGCCGAGTGCTGATCGACATGAATAAGGTCGAGATATGGAATTTCAGTTACCAGCCGCAGATGATCTTCGCCGAGTCGTGGTTCGGGATTGGATTGATACCCATCCCAATCCCTCCGGTCGAGTTTTGGCCGAAGCGGGTTATGTCGCCCCGCACTGGCCCGCCCCCTTTGGTTTAGACGCCGACCCAATTCATCAGATCATCATTGACGACGAACTGGCCAAAGCCGGAATTCGTCGACCAGCGAACCCCATCGGTATTGGTTGGGCTGGACCAACGATCATGTTTGCGGGTACTGAAGAACAGAAACAGAAGTACATCTTGCGACTGTTGTCTGGTGAAGATTTTTGGTGTCAATTATTTAGCGAACCAAATAGTGGAAGTGACTTGGCAAACCTCGGAACTCGCGCTGTGCGTGATGGCGATGAGTACATCGTGAATGGACAAAAGATTTGGACAAGTGGAGCGCAACATGCCAAGTACGGAATCTTGATTGCTCGCACAAATCCTGATGCTGCGAAACATAAAGGAGTTTCGTATTTCATTTGTCCGATGGACTTGCCCGGAATTGAAATTCGACCGATTAAAGAAATGACGGGGGCAAGCACTTTCAACGAAGTCTTTTTCACTGATGTACGAATTCCGGCTGCAAACTTGGTCGGCGAACAAGACGAAGGTTGGCGGTTGGCCAAGGTGACGCTTGGCAATGAACGAGTTTCGTTATCGACTGGCGGTGTGTTGTGGGGGAGCGGTCCAACTGCACTTGAAATGTTGGATGCCGTGCGGGTGCGTGGATCAATCACTGATCCGGTGATGCGCCAACGTTTGGCATCTATTTATACAGAACATATCTTGCTCGACCTCATTCGGATGCGCACATTGTCAGCACGCTTACGGGGGGACCAGCCTGGGCCAGAAGCAAGCATTCGCAAGATTTTGGCCGATGAACATGGGCAAAACGTGATGGAAGTTGCTCGTGATTTACTTGGTGCAGACGGAATGTTGCGAGGTGGCGTCGACAACAGCGAGCGTGGAGCGCATAACGGATTGGGCGGTGGAGGTGGCGTTGGACTACGCGCGCTCGAACATCCGGGTTGGTTTGATGGCTACATGTTTGCTCGATCGCTCACAATTGGTGGAGGAACAGGCGAAGTGCAGCGCAATATTGTTGCGGAGCGAGTGCTGGGACTGCCGCACGATAACGATGTGCTGAAAGGTATGACTTGGGCCGAAACTCAGAAGAGCCCAACACGATGATTCCGCTTTTAGTGCTCAGCCTGTGATAATTATGAGCAATGAGTAAAAATGTCGAACACGCAACGCATCGTGCGCTGATTGATTATTGGCGTTGAGTTAGCAAAAGAATTCGGCATGTACAGCTTTACCGTCGAACAGTTGTTAACAAAGTCGGGGATATCAAAAGGTTCGCTATATCACCATTTTGAAGACTTCAACGATCTTGTCGAGTGTGTGCAGGTTCGTATTTTTACTTAATACGTCGCACTTGAAATTTCGGCAATTCAAAAGGCGCTTGACGCGGCGACTGATCGAGAAAAATTCGTGCAATTGATTTCGGCAATCACACGAGCCGCGATGCAACCACAGCGCTCAGTGAGTCGAATTCAAAGAGCGCGTATCATCAGTGCGACTCAAGGTCGAGAGCGATTTGCTGCTCGCATCGCCCATGAGCAACAACTCCTGAATGATCAAATGACTTGCGTGATTAGCGTTGGGCAAGAACGAGGATGGGTCCCTTCTCATTTTGACGCCCAAGCTTTAGCCCTATTTGTTCAGGGCTACGCATTCGGTTTAATTCTCAATGACGTGGCTGAAGCACGTGTTAACCCAGAAGAATTGATCACCGTCATTGATTCAGTGATTGCCAACCTTCTGATTGGTTCTTAGACCTTGTTTTGAATTCGCTTAGCGGCTTCGCTGAGCGGTGCAAGGCTTGCCACCGCAAACATCGGTGAATACTCCATCGAATAAAAATTCAGCCATTTGACTCCTGGCTATCTTGTCGTCGCGAGGATCTTCGTGTGGGTCATGCTCGCCACCAGGCGGGGTGACTCCAAGAGGAATCATGTCTGCGCCTGAGTCCCATATGACGATGACAGAACCAGTATCCCCATCGGTCACGGAATCGAGACCCCAACCGGGTGTGGTTTCGCGTGAACGGCCATCGGCCACAACCGGTCGGTAGATCTTGGCGCCGAGCGAACGTGCTTCGTTGAACGCCGCAAGTTCACTGACCTGATGGTCGCCCCAAGCGACGTGCATGAGCACGGCTTTATTCGGCTGAGTTCCTGGGAGTGGATCGCGCGTGATGTGATTGATATATCCGCCCCCTTCACCTCGATCCCAAAGCATCTGCATCAGAGAAATAGCAATCGTGCGATCTCTTCGGGAGGGATAGGACGATTTCATAATTGCCTCGTATTGGTCAAAGTCAATAGAACGCAGCAACAACAGTCCGTAATTGGTAGCAGGCACGCCGAGAACGGCACGTGAAACATCTGGGGAGACTGCAGCCAATGCTGAACCCATAATGCCTCCTTGGCTATTTCCGTAGTACACCAATTCGCCCTCAACTTTGATGTCGCCAAATGCCGCATCAGAAAGAATTCCATCAGTGGTATTCATTAAACGACCAAGGGCAATCATGTTGACGATGCCTTGCTGCAAACGGTCGGCAACTGTTGGAAAATTTGATAGGTCTTGTAATGAAACAACTGCGTTGCCGACGTCGTCTTCGCTCATTCCTGCCCACTTTGTTGCGCAAAATAGAACGTCTGCTTCTTGGGCGAGTGCTCTGACATCCCCGCCATAATCAATTTCGTATTCGCTTCCGAGTAAGCCATGTCCATATAAGCCTGGATGCAGAACTGTTGATGGATCATCGACAGCAACTTTTGGAACTTGACAGATAAACGGCACATCGACGACTTCTCCTAAAATCGGAAGATCGTTGGGTCCAGGTGTCGTTGAGTCATACGCAAGTTTTTGACCAGCGGATCCGTTGCCGGTGAGGTGCGTGGGCAACTTGAACGTTCCAGCAACTTGAACGGCGACATCATCTTTTGATGCTGGGACGATTGACGTAATCGTGAATTCAGGGGACTGAGTGTCAAGCCAATCAAGAGTGTTGTCACGAACTTCTAGGATTCTGCCAGTCAGATTTTGGGTGGAGGCGACCGTGAAATCCCAAGCGAGTTGAAGCGTTGAACGTTCAATTCCAGCGCTGGTCAAAGCCGCGAACATGGCTTCCATTTCGGTTGTTCGCCCATTGAGTCGTTCATCGTCGGATGTGTATCCGTCGCGATAGAACTCAAAAATTGGCGAAGGAACCACGTCTGCGCCTGAGTTTGTCTTTAAGTTACGCATTGCCACTGCGTAAGAGTGTCCATCAAGTAACGCCACTGCTGGATACACAATGAGCAATGGCTGCTCGCCATCAACTTCGGCATCTAATTCGGCCCAGAGGGGGATGCGTTCGCCGGTTTCTGTATCAATGATGACAACTGATGCATCGCTGGAAAGTGAGCTTTCTAAATCGGTCCAC
>SXGQ01074444.1_pt1 | contig 61031 bp, 55 predicted proteins | sample 3178371 | NCBI WGS metagenome assembly SXGQ01 (sample SAMN11356859, study PRJNA531348) | freshwater metagenome | isolation source: freshwater sample F1-20 | place: China: Fuxian Lake, Yuxi | collected 2017-12-25
CGGGAGTAAGGTCGATATGAATTTCGGTGCAGGGACCACATGGGCCGGTGTCACCCATTTCCCAGAAGTTGTCCTTTTTATTTCCAAGATGAATGTGATTATGCGGCACGGATGTTTCAGTGCGCCAAAAATTGGCAGCTTCCTCATCTGCTCCCAAGTTGTTTTTCGGATCGCCTTCAAAAACTGTGACATGCAGCCTGCTTTTGTCCAATCCCCAGACTTCGGTTAGTAATTCCCATGCCCACCGAATGGCTTCTTTTTTAAAGTAATCCCCGAAAGACCAATTTCCAAGCATTTCAAAGAAAGTATGATGGTATGTGTCTTTTCCCACATCATCAAGATCATTGTGTTTTCCACCTGCTCGAATACATTTTTGTGTGTTTGCAGCTCTTTTAAAGCTTCGAGAACCTGTTCCCAAAAATACATCCTTGAATTGATTCATCCCCGCGTTTGTGAAAAGAAGCGTTGGATCATCAAATGGAACGACCGAGCTTGATGGGGCAAAAGTATGGCCGTGTTTTTTGACAAAAAAATCAATGAACTGTTGGCGAATTTCACTACTGCTTGGCATTGGGTAATCTTTCATTTTAAAACATTTATTCGGAAGCATTCCTTATGACTTCCGAGTAAATTTCTCTAAGTGGTATATTAAAGGCACGAGCGATGCGCGCGCAATCTTCATATTCTGGTGTGATAATATTGACTTTATTTTCCAACCAGCCTTTTTTTGCCGCCAGTGGGCCATACTTGGTTTCGACAATAATTGATTCCCTTTGTAATTTAACTCTTTCCGTGCGATGTTTTCTGATACCCATGGTTGCAGTTTCACGAAAAATTATCATTTGCAGTGGATCGATCAATTCTTCATTGCAAATCACGGATAAAATCAAGCCCAGACGCCCTTTTTTCATGGTGATCGGGATGGAATAAGCATCCAATGCACCAGCTTGTAATAGCGATTCAGTGCAAAAAGCGACATGCTCCGCACTAATATCATCCAGGTTTGTTTCCAAAACCCATACTGAATCCGAGTTATTGTTTCCTGATGATTTCCCCAAAAACATTCGAAGAATATTTGGTTGTGAGGGAAGATCCATGCTTCCAGCACCACAGCCAACCTTTTGGATTGTCATCAGGGGAGATTCCATCCATGATGACACCAATGATGTTAAAATCGCTGCACCTGTTGGAGTAGTCAATTCTTTGGCTATGTTTACGCTAGCCACGGGGGCACCTTCCAACAAAGCAGTTGTTCCCGGAGTGGGCACTGGCATTATGCCATGTTCGCACTTGATTGTCCCATGGCCCGTTGGAATTGACCTTGAAGTGAATTTGTCAATTTTTAACCAGCAAAATCCAACTGCTGCACCGACAATATCAGCGATACTATCTGCCGCACCCACTTCATGAAAATGAACTTTATCCACGGAAATCCCATGGGCTTTTGCCTCAGCATTAGCCAACCTTCGAAAAATCTTTAGGGCAACCGTTTTAACATCAGATGAAAGATTGCTCACTTCAACAATTTTTTCAATTTGATGAAGGTAACGGTGGCCATGTTCAATTGGAGCTTCCACGGTCGCATATGTTGCAGCGAACCCGTTTTTTCGAATTTTTTCAAAATTTAATTTTACATTGATGCCTAGTGAATCAACGGCTTGGGATAGGACTTCCTGCGGCACACCAACATCCACAAGGGCACCAAGGACCATATCTCCGCTGATACCACTGAAACAATCAAAATGAAGCACATTCATCAAGCATCCTCCATTGGTAAATTGTAGGAATTTCCAAACAATTCCCCAGATGGACAAGCGGAATGTCGAAATCAATGATTTGTTCGAAACTTATCCATTACGAAATAATCTGATGGACTCGGCACATCCCATGCATGCCTGTAAAGATTATCATGCAAATGAGCCTTGGAATAATCAAATTCATATTCGCGTGCATGGTGCCAATTCAAGTCACCAGGGACTAAATGTGGTTTCAAAGGCCATGGCTTGATAGTATTTGGCCCGATGATCTTCAAGATTTTTTCACTGATCATGGTCACGTTTCCGGCACGGGGTGGTATAGGGCCTGCCTCATGTCTAAGGCAACCATGCAATAGTTTTGGATCAAACCCACCCGCCTTGTTAATTATCTGTCCGATTTGGTAAAGGGAATGATTCTTTGGACCACCAAAATGGTAGATTCCAGAATAATTTCCTGAAAGGAACAATTCAAAAACATCATTCATGTCTTCCACATATGTGGGAGATCGATATTCGTCAAAGTAAAGCGTAGCTGGTTTATGTTTCTTAAAGCGAGAGGTAATCCAATCTATGGCACCAGCATGACCGCTGAAACTTGGACCCATTGGCAGTGATATCCTAAGAATTGCTGCGTCAGGATATATTTTGTTAATTTTTTTTTCACCTTCGACCATGGTTTTTCCATACATGGTCACAGGATCAACGGGAGAATCCTCAAGATAATTGCCTTCACCCGAAATGCCGGAAAAAACAAGATCAGATGATATATGTACAAGTCTAGACTTGTATTCAGAACAGAGTTTTGCAATTACCTGTGCGCTGAATACATTGGTTTTAAAAGCAAGATCCTGATTTAATTCACATGCTTTTAAGGCACAACTTCCCGTGGCATTTAAAACCGTTTTAAATTTATATCTTGAAAAAAGCGAACTCATTCCAAGGTAATCGTCCGGGTTTACACCAATGATTCCCTCACCACGCATACGCCAAGTGTCCTTGGGGCGTATACCTATAATCGATTCCCCGTATTTTCTTCGTAAATGTACAAAAAAATTAAAACCAGGTACCCCTGAAACTCCAGTCACTAATACTGGTAGCAAAGAATTTAACAGGAGTGATTGATTGATCATATTTATTGTCGTATGACCTAAAAATTTACAACTTTGAATGACATTTAAAAATTAAGAATTTACTATTTTTTTAAGGCCCAATATTCAGTGCTTAGCCTGAACAAATGAGGGATTTTAATTTCAAATTCATTCCAAAGTAACAATTGTTCATCTGTCAGGGTGATTCCTTTTTCCTTTTGCTCAAGTAGAAAGTCATATGTTGATGCATCTCTATTAAGCTGTTCATTTAAAGGCAGGCCAGCAATCGTGGATAAAGGAAAACGATTTTTATCCAGATAATCATCCGGTTTCATAATAGCACACTGAAAATTAAAAGTTTAATGGCCCGGGCGGGATTTGAACCCGCACCCCTTGCGGGACAGGCTTCTAAGACCTGCATGTCTGCCAGTTTCATCACCGGGCCTCATATGTTTAATATATAAGAGTGAAGAGTATAAATCAGTCAGATTTTGGCCATCCAAGGTGCTTTTTAAGAAAAGCAAAGGTATCTTTTGAATTAATTTCGTGGCCACCTTTGAAAAATTCTATTTCTGTCTTTTCAGGAATACCTAGAAAAGCAAAAAATCTTCTTACTTTTGAGTATTCCCATGCCACCATTTCATCAATACCCACTCCATCGGAGTGCCCCCTCTCAACCATAAAAGGTCTTGGGGCTATTAACATTGCCATCTCCGAGTAATTAAAAGTGCGGCCGAGGTTAAATTCATACATTTCATATTCGTATGTCCACATGTAACTACCTTGGTAATCAACCGAGACATTTTTACCAATCCATTCATTAAAATCCCCGGAACAAATTGATAGGCAATAATCTTTTAATATGGCCGGAACACGCATTGCTGTTTTTCCACCATAACTTAATCCGTAAAAACCAATTTTATCTGACTGAACAAATGGAAGTGTTTTTAACCAATCAATGCAGACTTGATGTTGTTGAACGATGAAAGAAAAAAGACTAAGTCCAAGAGGATTTGCTTTTCGCTGTAATTCTCGAAATAAATCCCTGCCAAGATAAGGATTTTGAGGTGCAAAAACTATGTACCCCTTTCTCGCTAATTCCGCGCCGAATGAATTGTAATAAGGCGTTTTTTTGTCCGGGTCACATACATCCGTTGGTTTTCCTTCAAGACCATGCTGGCATACAACTACCGGCCTCCTTTCATTTTCCTTCATATCGGCGGGCACTAATAGTATGCCGTAGGCGAAAACATTTTCATGGATGTCAAGTTTTACCTCATAACCTGTGAAATGTTTGTTTTCATAAATTATTTTTGTCCTGGGATTTGGCTTCATGCTTACTGGGGGAAGTTTACCTATGATTTCTTCAGAAAAATAGGACCTTAATGATTCCGAATTCTTTTCCCACTTTTCAATGGTAGATGAATCATATTTCCCAAAAAAATTCTGTCTTACTTTATCTGATTTTCTCCATGTTTTTTGAATGAAGGAAATCAATTGGTTGAATTGTTTTTGCTGGCGCTCTTCCGCGGCGGCAATATGGTCTGATTGAGCTGTCTCTTTATTGGTATCAACAAGAATTGGTTTTTCATTTGATAAAATTGATATGAATTTCAAACCTAGCTTGGAAAGTGATGATTCAATGGTGATGTTTTCAAACATTACTTTTTTGTTTGAATTTATTGCTTTTAAATAGGTTGAAATTCGATTGTTTTCTGTGGAAATCCATTCTTTATCAGGAGGAACTAAAACTCCGGGGGCAGCCTGGTTAAGATTCTCTATTTTTTCGGCCCCTTTATAAAGCGGATAGCCAAATCCTGAAATCAAAACATCAGCTTTTGAAAGCGAAATCAATTCTGCATCGGAAAAATATTTGTTGTAATTCCAAGTGTTTCGGTCTAGTGGTTCTGAAAATCCTTTGTCTCGATTAAAATAAAATCCATCAATCCAGCAACTCTTAATTCGCTCATCCAAAAAACTAAGCATAATCGCCTGAAATGCTCCGTCTCCATTTCCTGCAATACCAATTGGAATCGTTGGGCTTTTAGTGGAAAACCAACCGACAAGCGGGGCTATTTTCTGAACCTCCAATCCATTGATCTGATAACCCATTTCATAGGCCATCCTATATATGAATTCCCTGCGCGGAATGTTGGTTTTTCTGGGAATTTCAAGATTATTTCCAAATCCTTGTTTTCGATCGATTATTGTGGGAACAATTACCCTGCAACCAAGTTCAGCAAGGATTTTTCCCATGGGAATTGACTGGTCTTTTGTGAGACCACAAAAACTTTCTGGAATCAGGTCTGCTGGTGGAATGGCGATGATTTGCGCAATAGGTTTTTCCTTGGGTTCTATCAACAATCCTTCACCGTCTAATCCTTCAGTTACATTCCAACGAATTTTTTGAATTTTGTATTTTTTATTTTCATAAATGAGGGATGGAGACTTTAAGGTTTCAACCAAATCAATATCTTCGATTGGCTTTTGAATCTCACTGATTCCAAAAATTGATCTAAAAGTTTGTTTCTTTTTGTTGAGGAGGATAGGGTCAGTGTGAAGTTTAGATGCATCTTCAAGAAATTTCTTTTGGTTGAGAGTTTTGATTTCAAAAGTTTTCGCATCCAGCCACTTCCCAATATCCGAAACCATTTTTGCACCCAGATCACCTGTATCAAGAATGGCGGTCCCGGGTAAAAATTTTTGGGCATGAGTGAAATTTGTGGAATAAAAAGCGCATATAAGCGAACATATAATCAGACCTGTATGATTTTTACTGTTCATAAATTGTCCTTCTGTTGCAGATTAAGACTTTATTTGGGGGGAATTTGTCATGACAAGCAAGGAAAATCATTGGTGGATCCTTGGTTTTTTCACGGGATTTGTTTTTTTGGTAACCGGTGCAAGCGTTCGGAGTTGGGTAAATGATGATCAACCCTCATTTAAAAAAAGAAATTCCGAAGAAAAAACATTCATGGTTGAACTGGGTAAAGCTGTCATTAAGGCTGCCCACCCAACTGCCCAAAAAATCGACTTGGTTAAATATGAGATTATAAAAGTAAAGGATAAGGAAAACCGCTCAGAGATTAATCTGAAGATCGAGTATTTTGGAGTTGTTTCGAATAAAAAATATCTGGGTGATGCGATTATAAAGGTCGATACATCGGGTAAAGACGGTTGGGAGGCTTTAAACATTGACTATGTTGACAACAACAATCTCCCGATAAATAGGAAGAATCTTCAAGAGTTAATCAAAAGTCTTAACCGTTGATCTCCACACTTTATTTCATGTGAAAAGCCAGCAAAGTGCTGAGTTTTTCAACGACTTCATATGCTGGCACTCCCAATGTTTCCCCTAGGTCTCTGGCAGATTCACTTATTGCCCGAAACTCTATTACTTCCAAGGGAGTGTTGAGTCTTTTTGATTCAGCTTTTAATCCGGGTGAGCTTAATACTATCAGAGCTGCATGTACGGTGATGGAAGCATCGATACTTTGAAAACCTTGTTTGTTGAGCCATTCACATTGTTGTTTCAGTATGATATCGAATTTATCTGAAAAAGTTGCATCATCAATCGTGCCCGCACGGTAGCTTTTCAACTGGCGACCTAATACTCTGGCAATACGGGGAAGAACCAAATCCAGCATTTTTTTGCTCATCTTATATTTCCTTAAATTGACTTCGTGCGAATCTCGTTTGATTGTAAAGCCAACCAAGTGTCTTCTCTAATAAAACTTTAGTAAAAATCTGTTTCTTTTTAAGAAATTTGTTAAGAGAAATGGTTTGAAACATTATTGCCGCTTCGGCAAAATCGATACCAAACCCTATGCGATTAATTCGTAACTTGAATACATTTTTGTTTTCGCAAATATTCATTTATAAATTATATTGATGACTGTAGTACTACTTCCCATTGTAAATCTGGGAAAGATATTCCACCTATTGGAGCGTTCTGCCATGCATTCGACTTTAGTTTTTTTGCCAATGTTAATTTTAACTGTAAATGCTGACCCAGTAAAACCTTTATCACCTTCTTTAAATTGGAAAAAAACTGTTGTGGATCCAATTTTTAGATCAGAAGGAGTTGCCGTAGCTGATGTTAATAAAGATGGAAAAATGGACATCCTTAATGGCGAAGCTTGGTACGAGGCCCCAAATTGGAAGATGCATGAAATTAGAAAACCCGGAAATTATGGCGATGGTCTAAAGGGATACAGTCAAACCTTTGCTTGTTGGGCAGACGATATCAATAAAGATGGTTACCCTGACCTTATCGTAATAGGATTTCCTGGTGCCCCTTGCCATTGGTTTGAAAATCCCAAGGGAAAAGATGGACATTGGAAGCAACATGAAATTTGGAACAGTGCTTGCAATGAAACTCCTTTATATGTCGACCTAATGGGGAATGGACAGAAGGTCTTGCTTATGGGTTTCCAACCTCCAAAGCAGGAGCGAATGGGGCAAATGGCTTTTTTTACACCAAATGCTGACCCCACAAAAGTTTGGACCATGAATCCAATCAGTATTCCAAGCGCCACAGGAAATGAAATTCCTGGCACTTTTAAGTACTCCCATGGCCTCGGAGTTGGTGATATTAATAAAGATGGGAAAATGGATGTTATTTGCACCGGAGGATGGTGGGAGCAACCATCAAAATATGATGGCAAACCTTGGGTTTTTCATCCTGCAAAGATAGGAGATGCCTCCGCTGATATGCATGCAATTGATTTGGATGCTGATGGATTGGTTGATGTTCTTTCTAGTTCCGCTCACAAATACGGGATTTGGTGGCATAAGCAGAGCAAAGAATCAACTTTTAATACGAGGGTATTGTTTCCAGAGCTTGTCTCTGAAACACACGCTATGCATTTTGTTGATCTTGATGGAGATGGTGTGAAGGACCTTGTCACTGGCAAAAGATGGTATTCTCACGGAAAAAGTGAACCTGGTTCGAGTTTGCCTGCTTATGTTTACATGCTTAAAGGCATCAAAAGCTCTGAAGGCATAATTACCTTTAATCCTGTTGTTTTAGATAATGATTCAGGAATTGGGACACAATTTACAATTATCGATATCAATGGTGATGGAACTTTGGACATCATAACATCCAATAAGAAAGGGACTTTCCTGCTGGAGCAATCCAAAGGCAAGTAAATAAAAAAGGCCCCTTTTAAGGGGCCTTTTTTTATAAAATCAAGCAGGAAGTAAAGATCAAGATTCTAGATTGTTGCTGGTTTCATCAGGATTAATCTGTGAATCTTTTGAAGACTCCTCCAAGCTTTCAAAATTTTGATCAGCTTGGTCCTCATCAGATAAAGGAGGCCAGTTCCTGTCCATTCCTTCTTCTGTGATTTTTTCAAGGGTTGCGTCATCGATTTGAAATTCCTCGATAATGCTTTTTTTACAGTCCCTTATGCCTTTTGTTCGGGCATCTTGCAGAGTCACAAGCTTTAAAAATATATCTTGCCTTTGGGCAAGTGGAATTGTTTTGAATTGCATCGCCGGCCCCTTCCTTAAGGTAATTGAAAACACAATTGGAATTATATCTGATTTTGCTAACAGTAAAGCTAAATCCGGTATAAAACATCAAAAAGGTTTTATTTCATCATGAGTTCTTCGGGGAAACCGCAAATGTTCAAAAATTTATTCGTAGGATTGATCGTCATTCATTTGTCGAGTGTTGCCTCAATTTGCCAAGAACCCAACCCGAAATTGTTATCTGAACATGTTCCTCAACTTTTGAAGTTTTACCAAAACCTGCATTCTAATCCTGAACTGTCTTTTCAAGAATTTAAGACAGCATCAATCCTTGCCACTGAGATGAAACGGATTGGTTTTGATGTTAAGGAGAAAATTGGAAGAACCGGCGTGGTGTGCGTTTATAAAAATGGGAAAGGTCCCACTGTACTGGTACGAACTGACATGGATGCCTTGCCTGTTCTAGAAAATACAGGGCTTCCATATGCCAGCAAAGCGGTTACCAGGAATGAAAAAGGACTGGATACCGGATTGATGCATGCATGTGGGCATGATTTGCACATGACTAATTGGATAGGCACTGCTCGAATGTTAGTAGAGAACAAATCAAACTGGGGAGGCACCTTGGTTTTTATCGCCCAGCCTGCCGAGGAAATCGGCGCTGGTGCAAAAGCCATGCTTGACGATGGTTTGTTCAAGGATTTTCCCAAGCCTGATTTTGCAATCGCATTGCATTGCGACGCGGCGAGGCCGGCAGGGACTATCGCAGTTTGTGAGGGTATCGCCTGTGCTAATGTTGATTCCATCGATATTCTTGTGAAAGGCAAAGGCGGGCATGGTGCTGCTCCGCATACAACGGTTGACCCAATAGTCCTTGCGGCAAGAATTATTCTTGATTTGCAAACTTTGGTGAGCAGGGAAACTAATCCACTTGACCCCGCTGTTGTCACGGTAGGTTCAATTCACGGGGGAACAAAACACAACATAATTCCAAGCGAAGTGCGACTTCAACTCACTGTAAGAACAATCAAGGATGATGTCAGAGTTCAGATTTTGGCAGGAATTGAGCGTTTAACCAAGGCGGCATGCAAAGGGGCAAACGCACCTGAGCCTGAAATTTTAATACGAAACAACGAATTTACTCCATCCTTATCAAACGATATTCCATTGACTCGAAGATTGAAAAAAACATGGGAGGAAAAATTGGGCAAGGATTCTGTAACTGTAAGAGAACCTGTGATGGGGGGAGAGGATTTTAGCAGATATGGGCGTGCTGGGGTTCCCTCTTGCATGTTGTTTTTAGGAACCGTGCCCCCTAAAAAATATGAGGCATCCTTGTTGAGCAAGAACACCTCATTACCCTCATTGCATTCAGAATATTATCATCCTGATATGCCATTATCCTTGGAAACTGGCTTGAAAGCCACCGTGTCAGCAGTACTTGACTTAATGAAGAAATAAATCAAGCTGCCTTCTTAACTTTCTGCCTTAAAAACGAGGCACATGCGGCTATAACTCTTTTTTGCTGTTCCACAGTGATTTCAGGGAACATAGGTAGTGCCATAACCTCATTGCAAGCTGATTCGCTGGTGGGAAAATCGCCCAATCCATATCCAAGGAATTGAAGACATTCCTGCATGTGAAGTGGAAGTGGATAATATATCTCACAGCCAATTTTTTCTGATTTCAAATATTGGACTAGTGCGTCTCTTTCACCATTCGCAACCCTGACTACATATTGATTGAAGGTGTGGTTTCGATTTGGCTTTCTAATAGGCCTTTTAAGGAATCCCCCCAGGTGCTCTTCTTCAATGATGGAATCATAACGGGAAGCGGCGGCCTGCCTATTTTTCAGCCAACTTTCAAGGTAGTTCATTTTTACGTTGCAGAAAGCGGCTTGGATAGCATCCATTCTGGCATTCCAGCCGATATATTTATGATAATATCTTGGCTCCATACCATGAACGCGAAGGCAATTCATTTTGCTGGCCCATTCCGCATCATTCGTTATCACCATGCCCCCTTCTCCAAAGGCACCAAGGTTTTTAGTCGGATAAAAGCTCATGCAAGCAAGCGCTCCAAGACTTCCAGACTTTTTACCTTGATATTCAGCTCCAAGAGATTGTGCTGAATCTTCTATTACTAGCAGGTTATGCCTTTGAGCTATTCTCCAAATTGGTTCCATGTCTGCACATTGACCAAAAAGATGAACAGGCATGATAGCCTTTGTTCGAGGAGTAATTTTGTTTTCTATCTGAAGAGGATCAATGTTGAAAGTATCATAATCAATGTCTGAAAATACAGGCTTCGCACCTGTCCTGCAAATAGCTCCAGCGGTAGCGAAAAATGTAAAGGGAGGAATTATAACCTCATCACCAGGCCCAATGTCCGCAGCACAGAGTGCTAAAAGGAGGGCATCACTACCGGAATTACAGCTGACACCGTAATTACTTCCACAAAATTTAGCCACTGATTCTTCAAACTTTAAAACCTCAGGCCCCAAAATAGCTTGACCAGATGCTAAAACCCTTAAAGCTGCAGCCTCAAGCTCAGGTTTAATTGTTCTATACTGAGCTTGTAAATCACATAAAGGGATCCCGTTTTCATTTGTGCTAGCCATTTTTTTGATTCCCCTCCTTGGGATTAAACTTAGAGGCAGGATACATCCATGCATTCACTGCTCTGTTTAACTATTTCAATTGGTATCTTTAAGTTTTTGCCATTTTAAAGTCAATGCCAGCAGGATTATAAAACCTTTGAGCTTGACCTAAACCAACACTATTACCGATATAGATGTATGTTTATAACTGGAAGGGTAATTTAATGGATCAAGACAAAGAGCGTGACTTATATTCGCGACAAGAGGTCGCAATTCATAATGATAAAGTGGAAAAGCTGACGGATTTGATTGGGGGCATTAATTGCAGAGCTTTGGGGCTTTACAAAATCCCAGAAAACTTCAAGTTATCCGTCGTTATCCCGGTTTATAATGAAAAACGATGGATCACAGAAGTATTGCGTCGAGTTAGAAGTGTTCCAATTCCCAAGGAAATTATCTTGGTGGATGACTTAAGCACTGATGGTACAAGGGAAATGCTTCCCCAGTTTGCTGATGAAAACACCAAGATTCTTTACAAGGAGACAAATCAAGGCAAGGGTGCCGCTCTTAGGGATGGATTTAAACTTTGTTCCGGTGATGTAATAATCATACAGGATGCTGATCTGGAATATGACCCGGATGATTATCCTTCATTATTGCAACCAATTATTGAAAACAAGGCTGATATTGTTTTTGGGTCGAGATTTATCGGTGAAAAGCATCGAGTTCTTTATTTTTGGCACATGGTGACCAATAAGATTTTAACTGTTCTTTCAAATATGCTCACAAATCTCAACCTGACTGACATGGAAACATGCTACAAGGTTTTTAAAAAGGAAGTGCTTGATGGCATGGTGTTAAAGTCGAATCGATTTGGTTTTGAGCCAGAGTTTACCGCCAAGATAGCCAAGCAGAAAAATCCAGCATGGCGGATTTTTGAGGTACCTGTAAGTTATGATGGTCGGACTTATGAGCAAGGAAAAAAGATTGGTCTTAAAGACGGATTTAATGCCCTATATTGCATTGTTCGCTATAAATTTTTCAACTGATCATTAAAAATCAGCGCTACCAGGTGTTCTTGGGTACGGTATAACATCCCGGATGTTTGCCATTCCTGTTATGAATTGAACGCATCTTTCCAAACCCAATCCAAACCCTGAGTGAGGCACCCCGCCAAATCTTCTCAAATCCAAATACCACCAATAGTCCTCGGGGTTTAAACCAGCATTTTCCATTCTTGATTGAAGTAATTCAAGTCGTTCCTCTCTTTGACTACCTCCGATAATTTCCCCAATCCTAGGCACAAGGACATCCATGGCTCTTACGGTTTTACCATCATCATTTAAGCGCATATAAAACGCCTTGATTTCCTTCGGATAATCATAAAGAATCACTGGCCCATTGAAATGCTTTTCTGCCAGGTATCTTTCATGTTCAGATTGTAAATCCTTTCCCCAAGCGACCTCAAACTCAAATTTTTCTCCACTGGATTTTAGGATATCAACAGCCTCAGTGTAAGAAATTCGCTTGAAATCCTTGTTCAAAACCAATTCCAGATTTTGAATTATTCCTTTTTCCACCCTTTCTTCAAAGAATTGCATGTCCTCACCGCATCGGTTTAAAACATCCCGAATGATTCTTTTAATGAAAGATTCAGCAAGATCCATGTTTTGAATCAAATCATTGAAGGCAACTTCAGGTTCAACCATCCAAAATTCAGCAAGGTGCCTGGAAGTGTTGGAGTTTTCAGCTCGAAAAGTTGGCCCAAAAGTGTAAATCTTTCCCAAGGCGCACGCATAAGTTTCACCTTCAAGTTGACCACTGACAGTTAGAAACACCGGTTTTCCAAAGAAATCATCTTCAGTTTTGACAATTGTTTTTGGATTGAGAAAATCCAAAGTTGTCACCCTGAACATATGCCCTGCCCCCTCACAATCACTTGGTGTTATGATTGGAGTGTTAATGTAAAGAAAACCCTGTTCCTGAAAAAAATCGTGGATGGACCTGGAAATTTGATTTCGAACTCGGCAAACAGCTCCAAAAGTATTTGTGCGTGGCCTAAGGTGTGCCTGGGTTCTTAAATATTCAAAAGTATGGCCTTTTTTCTGCATCGGATATGTGTTTGGGTCAGCCCATCCTAAAACTTGAACTGAATCCGCAACAAGTTCTGTTTCCTGCCCTTTGGCGGGGGAACTTTTTACCATTCCATTGATGACAACACTACATCCCGTGCATATTTTTAAAATTTCAGAAGTGTAGTTTTCCAAGTTATTATTAACGATTACTTGAAGGTTACCAAAGCAAGAGCCATCATTAATTTCAAGAAAACTGAATCCACCCTTGGAATCCCTCCGGGTTCGAACCCATCCTTTAATTGTAAAGTTTTTGCCTACTGATTCAGCTTTCCTTGCTGTTGCAACACATTCCATTGCCATGAATAATCCTCCAAACAAACATGCCTGATAAATGAAAACACCCGGAAATATATCCGGGTGCAGGTCGTTTTGCCAGTTGATTAGATAATTATTTGGTGGGTTCAGTCCACCAAGGACTAATAACTTTAATTTTATTTATGATTAATTCTTTTTCGCGGTTATCTTTTGCCATCGCAAGCTTTTTCTTAAGCTTGGTCATTTTTTTCTTTTTTTGATACCTGCGATCAAGTTCAATTCTTCTTTCAACCATGGAAATAAATCCTCCGAAATAAGTGTTACCCTTAAAATCTAAGATTATTATACAAATAATCTTTTAGGAAATAAGCCCCTCCATGGGACTAGAAGCTTGTGCATAAAGCTTTTTAGGTATTCTTCCAGCCAAAAACGATAGTCTACCAGCTATGCAAGCCCAGCGCATCGCCAAAGCCATTTTTTCTGGATGCTTAGCACCGGAAATTGCAGTGTTTAGTAATACGCCATCACATCCTAATTCCATTGCTTTGGAAACATCGCTCGCGGAACCCACTCCAGCATCAACAATAACTGGATAATTGGGGTTTTCACCTTTCAAATACTCCAAAATAATAAGTATGTTGTTCGGATTTAAAACTCCTTGGCCGCTGCCAATCGGACTACCAGCAGGCATAACGCTTGTGGCGCCAGCTTTTTGAAGGTTCCGGGCCAAAATGGGATCATCGCTGGCATAAACAAGGACTTTAAAACCATCATTAACAAGGATTTCAGTGGCCTTTAGAGTTTCAACAGGGTCAGGCAATAAAGTCTTGGGGTCTCCCAAACATTCAAGTTTGACCCATTCTGAACCCGGATTTTCCAGATTCCTAAGTAATTCCCTGCCTAGTCTTGCATGCCTGACAGCGTCCTCTGATGAATAACAACCTGCGGTATTTGGTAGAATTACCAACTTTTTTAAATCAAGAAAGTCAAGGATGTTTCGACCTTGCTTGTCAACTAGTCTCTCTCTTCTAACTGCAACAGTTGTCGCTTCGCAATTGCTTAATTCAAGACAATTCCTCATTTGTTCAAAAGTGGAATATTTTCCAGTCCCGGTGATAAGCCTGCTATTAAACTCAAAATTACCAATCCTCAATGGGGTATCCATATTTTTTATTTCTCCGCTTCCTCCCCCGACCAAAGTGACAACTTCAACATAATCCCCCTCATGAATGCTGGTATTAATGTGCTCTTTGAGAGGGATGACTTTTTTATTCAATTCAACAGCGACCTTTTTATTTTCGAGTTTTAAAAAGGATAATAATTCGTCCACTGTGACCACATCCCCAACATTTTGCTCCTTGCCGTTAAGAAAAATGTGCATGATTTATGGTCCTTGAAGAATTAATCATTAACATCTGAAAAACTAACATGATTTTTTTACAAGTCTTACCTATGGCATCATATGATAAACTACTGTTAAATAGATAAGAATTTTTATGACAATCCTATTGTTGATAACTGGATAAATCATGGCATCACACTACATTCCCTGCACAAAGGTTCCCACGCTTGTTTTTTTAAACAGCACTCAAGCCGCAAGGCACATAGCCCTTCAGATTGAGGAATTAATCAAACAAAACCAGGTTCAGGGAAAATTTACCGTCTTGGGGCTTCCAACTGGGTCTACTCCGGTTGGACTATACCGAGAACTGATACGCATGCATAAAATGGAGGGATTAGACTTTTCCAAAGTTATAACATTTAATCTTGATGAATATTACCCTTTGGACTCCACCCATCCGCAAAGTTACCGTAGATGGATGCGGGAAACATTTTTTGATCATGTAAATATCCCGGATCATCAAATCAATATTCCCGATGGAACTCTAGAGTTCGATAAGATCGAGGAATTCTGCATTAATTACGAGAAAAAAATACGCCAGGCTGGAGGTCTAGATTTACAATTACTTGGTATCGGCAGAACCGGCCACATGGGTTTCAATGAACCGGGATCAACCCGCCATAGTCGTACCAGACTTGCCACTCTGGATGCTGTTACCCGAAGGGATGCTGCGCAAGCTTTTTTCGGGGAAGAAAATGTTCCTTTAAGGGCACTTACCATGGGGGTTGGAACCATCATGGATGCCCGAAAAGTCATCCTGATGGCTTATGGTGAACATAAGGCTCCCATAGTTTCAAAGGCACTGGAAGGCCCGGTTTCTGAAAATGTTACCGCAAGTTTTCTTCAAGGACACCAGGATGCAACCTTCGTGTTGGATCAGGCAGCCTCAAAAAGCTTGTCAGCAATTGATCGACCATGGGCTGTAGGTCCTGTTTCATGGAATGATACGCTGATCCGAAAAGCTGTGATTGAATTAAGCCTTAAAACTGGCAAAGGATTATTGAAACTTTCCGATGACGATTTCAGGGAACACGAACTCTATGAGTTGCTTCGAGAGCATGGACCAGCCAGTGTTCTTGGCTTGAAAGTGTTTAAGCAGTTGATGGATACGATTTGCAATGAACCTGCCGGTTCAACAAAAAAGACAGTTTTAATTTTCAGCCCACATCCTGATGATGATGTTATCAGCATGGGTGGCACCTTGATTCGTTTGGTGGAACAGGGCCATAAGGTTTTTGTTGCGTATATGACAAGCGGAAACATCGCGGTTTTCGATCATGATGCATGGCGATTCACCGACTATGCGTCCGCATTCAATAGTCTCTTTAAAATTGATGAAAAACAAACAAACCAAGTCAAGGAACGAGTTCGAACATTCCTGGACAAAAAGGAACCTGGCCAGTCTGATTCAGATGATTTATTGAAAATTAAGTCACTTATCAGGGAAACCGAGGCAAGAGCTGCTGCTTTGGCATGCGGCATTCCGCCTGAACAATTGGAATTCATGAATTTGAGGTTTTATCGAACCGGTACTATTGCAAAAGCTCCTATTCATCCATCTGATATTGAAGACATTCAAAATTTAATTAAAAAATTAAATCCATTTCAAGTTTATGTGGCTGGCGAACTTTCCGATCCTCATGGGACACACCGTGTCTGTGCGGAGGCGATTTTTGAAGCGGTTCGAAGAGCGAGAACCCAAGGAAACACTTCAGAAATCTGGCTTTACAGGGGCGCTTGGGAAGAATGGGAACCTCAAGACCTTGAAAGGGTAGTACCTCTTGGACCCGAGGAACTTGAAAGAAAAAAGATGGCTATCTTTCGACATCAATCCCAAAAAGACAGGGCTATGTTCCCAGGTAATTCTGATCGAAGAGAATTCTGGCAGCGGGCTGAAGATAGAAATCTTGGAACCGCAAAGATATTTGATCAGCTAGGTTTACCAGAATTTTTCGCCTTGGAAGGTTTTGTCCAATGGAAGGAATAATTCTTCCAGATATTAAAATCAATACTTATTACCCACTTTGAAATTATGATTAACCGGCATAATTGTTAATCGTATTCAATACTTACATCATTTTAATGCCAAGGCTTGGTATTTTGTTTTTATTGGTTTAGGTCGATTCTTTATTTTTCCGAATAAATCAACAGTGATTGATATTAATTGTAAAAACCGCTTCAGGAAAATGTTCATGGACATTATGACTTTGGAAACTGCTGAATCCATGCTACCTCTTGCAAGCAGAGTCGCTGAAGACTTGAAAGTAGTATCCTCAAGGGTGCGACTGTTGAGAGCTCAGAAAAATTTCTATGAGAAGAAAAAAAATACTCTTAATTGGAAAGAAAGAAGAAAATTTTACGAGGTAACGGACGAGCTTTTTGTCACAGAAATGACCCTTGAAAACACATTGACTGAAATCAAGAATATTGGTGTTGAACCTCTTGTACCTGAACTAGGTTTAATCGGATTTCCCACACTTGTAAACAATAGGAAAGCATTTTTTTCGTGGAAACCAGGAGAGCCTTGCGTAAGCTTTTGGAATTTTTCAGAGGAACTTAACAGAAGACCTGTGCCTCCCACTTGGTATCTTGAAGCTGGCTTAGGCGAGAATAGAAGAAAATCAGCATAATTAGAATTTACATTTCGTGGATTTAACCTTGTGTCTATTATCAAAAGAGTAAGGACAAAAATTTGTGGTATTAGATCCATAGGAGACGCTATTGCCTCGTGTGATGCGGGATGTGATGCGATAGGTTTGAATTTTTATCCTGAGTCCGTTCGTTGCATTTCAATAAAAACCGCGTCCGAAGTCATGGATGTTATTTCGCCATTTGTCTCTTTGGTGGCAGTTTTTGCAAATGCAAACGAGAAACAAGTAGAAGAAGTGCTTCATGGTTTGCCCCGTGTTGATTATTTTCAATTTCATGGTGTTTTGCCAAATCTTGGAGTGTTATCGAATAAGCGTTGGGTTATGACATTCTCGGTGAATGAATCAACAAGCTTGGAACAAATTCAAAACCAAATTGATTCAATTTCTGACAGCCATTTTCCTCCCTCCTTGATTTTGATAGATACTAAAACAAAAGGATTATTCGGCGGAACAGGAATTCCTGGCCCATGGGAATTAATATCAAAATTGAAGTTTAAAATACCATGGTTGTTGGCGGGAGGATTAACACCGGAAAATGTCGCCGATGCAATAAGAGTCACAAAACCTTATGGGGTTGATGTCGCATCTGGTGTTGAAAACTCTCCCGGTATTAAATGCCCGCAAAAGATTTTGAATTTCATAAAAAATTCAATTTTTTGTGCTGATTAATTGTCAAAGAGTTTGTTGCTTTTTTTAAATTTAAAAACAAGAAGGGCGCTTATAAACCCAGCAATCAATCCGCAAACTGGATATGTGATTGCTGCGATTTCAAACCAGGTATTAAAATCAATCATATTTATTTTTGAAAAAGATTTAAAACCACTTCGAACACATAACGCTATTAAATTTGATAGCAATCCCGAAATCATCAGTCCTGAATATAATTTCCATCCGTTATTTGCATAAGACAATGTTAAATCTAAAAAAAAACCTGCAAAAACAAGGCTGGTATAACCCCCTGTTCCAGTTCTGTTTTTTTCAAATAATAATTCAGAGAAAAAGACGGTAAACACCCCAGCTAATCCCATAATTGAGCCGGCCGATTTTAATGGAACCAAAGCAATTCCAAAAGATAAGGGAATAATAATCTTTATGATGGAATGACCGGGAATACCTAATGACAATTTAATCTGAGATGAGCAGAAACCTGTTATTATGCCAATAAGCAAAAGAGTTGCAAGCTTGAAAGAAATGCTCGATTTTGAATCAAAAACAAAGTTTGGTAACCGACTTTGCTCTTGCAGAAAAAGGTTGTAATCAAATGTTTTCAAATAAAAGTTTTTTATCATATACTTCTGTGGTCAATGGTATCCAAACAACTTGGTATCATAATGATTAATCATGATAGGTGCAATAAATCCCTTTTAATGGACTAGTTTGCATGGGTAAATATAAGCCTGAATCTTCAAACACTGATATACGGATGAAAGGTTTCAAGGAAAAAAAAGATGTCTTGGATTTTTGGGCTTTGATTGATGATCATCTTCACTCATCTAAAGAATCGGAATTGGTCAAGTTGCATGAGGCTGCAGGTAGAGTCCTTTCAGCTACGATTATCTCATCTGTTAAAGTTCCCAGCTTTAATCGTTCGGCTATGGATGGATATGCGATCCGTGGAGAAGATTCTTTTGGAGCTTCAACTTATTCTCCCATAGATTTCAAGATTATTGGATTATCTTTACCCGGAAAATTTTTCTCTGATACGGTTGTTTCGAACACTGCTGTTCGAATTATGACTGGTGCTCCAATGCCGGTTGGGGCGGATTCTGTGATTCCTGTTGAACTAGCCAGGGAAGAAAATACGGTTTTAAAGGTTTTTGAGCCTGTGCCGCCCGGTAAAAATGTTGGAAAAGTCGGAGAGGATGTAGATTGTGGCAGCGAGGTGCTTTGCGCGGGTAGAAAGTTGCGCCCGCAAGATATTGGCATTTTATCGTCAATCGGGGTTTCCGAATTGCTTGTTAAGAGAAAACCAAAAGTTGATATTCTCGTTACCGGAGATGAGTTGCTTCCGCCGGGTTCAAAGCCTGAAGGATTTAAAATTGTTGATTCAAATTCCGTCATGCTCCAGGCGTTGGTTTATAGGGATTTACATGTTCTCCCTAATGTTGTTTATCTTGAAGATCGAAGGGAATTGATTTGTGAGGCAATTTTAAAATCAACTGCTGATTTTATTTTAATTAGTGGCGGGAGTTCAGTTGGGCAGGAAGACCACGCCCCTTCAGTTATCAATGAATTGGGAAGAATGCTCATTCATGGTGTGGCATTGAGGCCTGCCAGCCCTTCTGGTATGGGAATAATTGACAATAAGTTTATTTTTTTGATACCAGGAAATCCGGTGTCTTGCCTTTGTTCTTATGATTTATTCGCAAGTCGTGCGATTCGAAAAAGTGCTGGGCTCTCCACGGATCTTCCTTATAAAAAGAAGACCTTCCAACTTGGATCAAAAATTTCATCAATGGTCGGAAGGATGGATTATGTCCGGGTTAAAATAAAAGATAACCTTGCTGAACCGCTCGCTATAAGCGGGGCATCCATGTTAAGCACCACCACCATCGCTGACGGATTTTTGATAGTTCCTTCTGAATCTGAGGGATACTCTTCAGGTTATAATGTTGAGATTCATCTTTATGATTGATAAATCCACCATGTCTAAAAATCAAAATCAGTTTTTAAATGTGATTGATAGGGATCTTGCTGAAAAACTTTTTCAGGCGGAATTGGATATGAGGCCGCTTGAGGCTGAATTGCTTCCCCTTCATGAGGTTTTGGGGAGAATCCTGTCTGATGATATTTTGGCGCCTATTGATGTTCCCGGTTTTGACAGGTCAAATGTTGATGGATTTGCATTAAAGTCTGAAGACACTTTTGGGGCTTCAGAAGATTCATTGAAATCATTGATTGTTGATCATGAAATTATTTCTCCGGGAATCAAACCCTTGTCTGTGGTGGAAAAGGGCTTTGCAGTGTCAATCGCAACTGGAGGAATGGTGCCCAGGGGCGCGGACGCTGTAATGATGATTGAGCATACGGATTTTAAAAACAATCGTTTGCAGGTTTCCCGGGCAGTCGCGCCTGGAACTAATATAAGTTTTGCGGGAACAGATATTAGCAAAGGCGAAATTGTCTTAAGAAAAGGCGATGTTTTGTCGTCCCGGGAAACGGGGGTACTGGCTGCGTTGGGTATAAACAAAGTCTTTGTTGTTCGAAAACCAATCATAGCTGTTTTTTCTACTGGAGATGAAATAATCAGTCCGGGTGAGTTTTTAGCAGAGGGGTGCGTCTACGACAGCAATGGTACTGTCATTACTGATGCGTTAAAGGAACTTGGATGCAATGTTGTTAATTTTGGGATTATTAAGGATGATTGGGGTAAGCTAAAAACCACCCTTGAGAACTGTCTTAAATATGATGCGGTAATTTTATCCGGCGGTACTTCCAAAGGTGGAGGAGATCTTTCTTATAAGGCTGTAGCTGAATTGGGTAAACCAGGAATAATAGCTCATGGGATTTCCTTGAAACCCGGAAAGCCACTTTGTCTTGCGGTAATAAACCATCAATCAAGAAAAATCCCTGTGGTTGTACTTCCAGGCTTTCCCACATCCGCAATATTCACATTTCATGAGTTTATTGCTCCGGTTTTAAAATGCATGGCAGGTCAACTCAGAAAAAAGAATCAGATTATCAAAGCTTCATTGCCATTCAGGGTAAATTCCGAGCAAGGCAGAACAGAGTTTCTATTGGTTGGATTGGTTAAAAATTGCTCTGAAGCTTCGGATGAAAAATCAAAAGATGTTCAATTTTCCGCTTATCCCATGGGCAAAGGTTCCGGTTCTGTAACCGCCTTTGCCAAGGCGGATGGTTTTATAGTGATTCCTAGAATAAATGAATATCTCGAGGCGGGTGAAATTGTGGATGTTCAATTGATAGGAAAAGAAATTGAACCTTCCGATTTAGTGATGATTGGTAGCCATTGCATTGGGTTGGATTATTTGATTGGGATTCTCAAGGAGATGGGGGTTTCCACCAAATTCATCCCTGTTGGAAGTGTTGGAGGCCTTGAAGCTGTTAAAAGAAATGAGTGTGATGTGGCTGGTGTTCATTTGCTTGATGATAAATCACAAGTTTACAATAAATCATTTATAAATGAATCGATTCAATTAGTGGAAGGCTATGGAAGAATGCAAGGGCTGATTTTCAGAAAAGATGACGAAAGATTTCCTCAAAAAAATTTAAAATCTTTAATAGATATTATTAGAACAAACAAAAACCTTATGATGGTCAATAGAAACAGGGGTAGCGGAACTAGGGTTCTGATTGATCAATTGCTTGGGGGAATAAAACCAAACGGTTATCTTTCAGAAGTAAAATCTCACACGGCTGTAGCCGCATCAATTTGTCAAAATCGGTCGGATTGGGGAATTGCCATTCAAGCTGCAGTTAAAGATTCACTTTTAAACTTCATACCGATTACTGAAGAAAAATTCGATTTTGTAATACCTAAATCTAGAATAGAGAGACCTGAAATTAAAGCTTTCCTTGGATTATTAAAAAAACCTGAAATATTACAAAAATTAAGTCAGTTTGGTTTAAAAATTAACAGATGATAATAATTCGATCATTTTTAACTAAAAATCAAAAATTACTTTTGGCATTTCAAACAAATTACTTTCAGAAATGACGATAAATGATTATGATTTACGCATAATCGTTCACTTATTTAAGGGTTGCAAACTTGAATAGTAAATTATCGCATTTTCACTCCACCGGAATACTTAGAAGGGAATTACTTCAAGTTGGTTTTTCTGGTTTAGTTGGAATTGGAATGGCGAGTGAAGGACTTGGCTCATATTCCAAGATTAAAAAGCCAAAATCCGTAATTCTTGTTTTTCTCACCGGCGCATCAAGTCATATTGATACGTTTGATATGAAACCCGAAGCCCCCTCAGAAATTCGGGGGGAGTTCAAACCAATATCCACAAATATCCCCGGGATCCAGATTTGCGAGCATCTTCCCATGTTGGCCATGCGGACTGACAAGTTCGCTTTGGTAAGAAGTATGGCGCACAAGGAGAATAATCATCTTGTTGCAACACACCACACTTTAACCGGTCATCAACAACCCGGGGCTTTTTTTGACAAAGTCGCCTCCAGGGATGATTGGCCATCATTTGCTTCAACATTGGATTATCTTAGGCCCAGAACCGATGGTATACCCAGTGGAATAAACCTCCCAACATATTTGCTTGAAGGGCCCCTTACTTGGCCTGGGCAGCACGCTGGATTTCTTGGACCCAGGCATGATCCTTGGCAAATCAATCAGGATCCGGCAAAACCAGATTTTAAGGTTGATAATGTGAACCTTTTCCCCGGTATTGCGATAGATAGAGTACGCGATCGGGATTTGTTATTAAAACAAGTTAATAATCAACAAAAAACTCTTGATGCCATTGCATCCACCAAGAGGCTTGAACACCAACAGGAATTAGCCCTTTCTGTATTGGCATCAGGTAAAATAGCCAAGGCATTTGACTTAAATCTTGAACCATTGACTAACAGAAATAGATATGGCAACCATTCTTTCGGCCAGTCGCTCCTTCTTGCAAGAAGACTTTCTCAGGCGGGTGTTCCCATCGTGCAGGCAAATATGGGAAGAGTTCAAAATTGGGATACGCACGGAAATAATTTTAGTCGCTTGAAAAATGATCTTTTACCCCCCCTTGATCGCGGAGTTTCATGTTTGCTAGATGATTTGGAATCTAACGGACATCTCGATGAGACTTTAGTAATTGTGACTGGTGAATTTGGGCGCACTCCAAAAATAAGTGGGAACGGTCGAGACCACTGGGCGGCATGTTACACAACTTTATTTGCAGGTGCTGGCATCAAAGGTGGTACCATATTCGGTAAATCAGACAAGATCGCGGCCTATCCTGTCACTGTTCCGTATTCACCTGATGACTTGGGTGCTACTGTTTATCATACCCTTGGAATTAAACCAGATTCCGAGCTAATTGACAGGCAAAAACGCCCCTCTCAATTAAACCTTGGAAAAGTTATGGATTTTCTTTTTTCATAGCACAACAAGGTTTTAAATTTTTTTAAAGTTTAAATGATGAATAATGAATTTATCGGATTATTGCTTGTCTTTTTACCATGTCTATTTGGACAAAATTTATCAGCACAGGAACAACTTAGCAAAATTGCTTTTGGCTCATGTGCGAAGCAGGATAAACCTCAGCCAATCTGGGATTCAATAAATGCCCGTAGTCCCCAACTGTTTTTGTTTTTAGGGGACAATATTTATGGTGACACGCAGGATATGGATTTGCTTAGGAAAAAATGGGAGCAACTTGGTTCTCAGCAGGGTTTTACTGAATTAAAAAAGAAGACAAAAATTCTTGCCACCTGGGATGACCATGATTATGGCGGTAATGATGCAGGAGCTGAATACCCAAGAAAAAAAGAATCTCAGCAAATATTTCTAGATTTCTTCGGTATCGCCAAAAATGATCCCAAGAGAAAACAAGAAGGAGTTTATCATTCTGAAATTTTTGGTAAGCCAGGGCAAAGAGTTCAAGTAATCCTTCTTGATACCCGGTATTTTCGTAGTCCATTAAAAACAGGTTATAAGACTCGGGAACCAGGCGAGGGTTACCGTGGTAAGTATGCTCCAAATCTTGATCCAAATTCAACAATGCTCGGTGATATTCAATGGAAGTGGTTGGAAAAAATTCTTTCTCAACCAGCGGAAGTAAGGCTTTTATGCTCCAGTGTTCAAGCGATTCCCGATGAGCATGGCTCAGAAATGTGGGGCAACTTTCCGCTTGAAAGAGAGAAACTGTTTAAATTAATCAGCAAGACTAAAGCCAAAGGACTAGTAATTTTAAGTGGAGATCGACATCTCGCTGAAATTATGAAACTTCCTTCCAAGTCTTTTGGCATTAATTATCCGGTTTTTGAGATCACCTCCAGCAGTTTGAACACTCCGAGTGGTAATTTCTCAAAGGCGGGAACCCGTTTTTCAAATGAAATTAATTCTTACAGGGTTGGATTGACATATTTTGACACTAATTTTGGAATGATAGAAATTGATTGGCTTTCTGAATCTCCAATCCTGAGGTTTCAAGTTTGTGATGAAAAAGGTGGGATTGTCTTGCAACAAAAGCTCAAACTTAACGAACTTGAGTAATTTTTAATTCGTAAACGACACAGGATTAATTTCTTTAGGAATATAAAGAAACATAAAAACAAAATAAATGTTGTGCCTTTTGAAATGGCATTTATATTTATTAGATAACGAAGTCTATTTGAATGAAACCAAAGGTGGTCTTTCAAAACTTTTAATATTGATTTTGTTTTGAGTGTCTTTGGGATGTTAAGTCATAACTTCTAAAAAAGAAGGTTTATAAAATGATTACTAAATTTCTTAAAATGTATTTGATGTTTTCTGTTTCTGTGATCTTGTTGTCAGCAACCGGTAGATGTAACAATGCTTTTTCTTCAGATATAAAACACTCATTTATTGTTTTTGGACAGGAAACTTTTGTTGTTGATGGTGAAGGGAAAATAACCAGGCAAATCCCAAAATCCTCTAGGGATGGCTGGTTATTACCAAACGGGAATGTTTTATTGGCCGTTTCGAAAGGCAAGGAATTTCCCGGAGGCGGTGTGTTGGAATTAACCAAGGATGGGAAGACCGTTTTCGAATTCAAGGGCAGTCAATCTGAAGTTAATACGGTAATGCCATTGGAAAATGGGAGCATAATGTTCACAGAAGCTGGTGCGAAACCTAAATTGGTTGAAGTTTCCCGCGATGGAAAAATTGTTTTTGAAATGCCGATCCAGGCACAAACCAAAGATCATCATCTTCAAACCAGGATGGCTAGAAAACTTTCAAATGGAAACTATCTGGTACCACAACTTTTGGATAAGGTTGTGAGGGAATATAGCCCGGATGGGAAAATTGTTTGGGAAGTAAAAACTCCTCATTGGCCTTTTACCGCGATTCGATTGCCGGATGGAAACACTTTGATTAATTGCACCTTGGGTAACTTAATCATTGAGGTGGATTCAAACGGAAAAACGGTATGGACATTGAGTAATGATGATTTACCTCAAAAACCTATCAATGATGCATGTGGGGGGCAGCGTCTTCCGAATGGAAATACCGTTGTCACATCACATCATGCAAAAGCGAACCAGATCAAGCTTTTTGAAGTCAATCGTGATAAAAAGATAGTTTGGACATATACAAACCCAAAAGCCGCAAGTATTCATCATTTTCAAATCTTAGATACGAATGGTGTTGCTGTTGAGGGAAAGCCTCTTCGTTAGAAAATGTAAATTCAATGATTAATTAATTTGAAACCCTTCCGTAAAATCAATTTGTAATGCTTATATAATTTATAAACTGTTTATTTTTGAAATTTTTGATTTTTAATAAGTTTTAAAGCATAAGCATCTATAGGTTTTTTGTGGTTTCATCCCACATTTTGACAAAATTTAATTTAGCGTCTTATTTTCAATTTGATAACCGAATCTTATGGAATGTAATATACTTGCCAATTTTTAAGTTTTTTACAAATTCGCATAATGATTTACCTTAACTATGTTGCTTCTAAAAAAGTTTAATTAATTTGAAAATTATTGATTAATATTTCCAGTATCTACTTTGCCAAAACCTTGGCTTTCTTTCATTTTTAATTTCGAGAATTAGTTTATCGATTGAATGTGTCTTAAAGCTAGAATTCAAATAAATTGAAGAATCATTCTTCATAAAATATTATTTAATAATGATTTAAATGATTTTTATTCATAAATCATTTAAATTTGAATATTTAAAAATTGAATTAAACACTAAACATTGTTCTTAAAATAGCGTTATGGATTTGCAATATTAGCTACATGGCTTTAAAATATAAAGATTGGATTTTACCTAAGCCTACCTTTAACTTAAAGATTTACATGAAAATCAAAAATCCTTATTTAAGCAATATTTTTTGCTTTTTTCTTGTATTTGGATTGCCCCAAATTACATACGCTGACGATTTTTCTTTTTTTGAATCAAAAATTCGTCCAATTCTTATTGAACATTGTTATGAATGTCATGCTGAGGAAAAAAAAATCCGAGGGGGGTTATTGGTTGATTCAAAAATTGGACTTCTGAAAGGTGGTGATTCAGGACCTTCAATAATTCCGGGTAATCCTGATAAAAGCCTTTTTATAAAAGCAGTATCACATGAGGGCGATTTAAAAATGCCCCCTAAAGGAAAGCTAAAGCCCGAAGATATTAAAAATTTGAAAGAATGGGTTGCAAAAGGAGCTTTGGATCCAAGGGAAAATCAGTCTAAAACCATTTCATCAATAAATTGGGAAAAAAGCAGGGAATTTTGGTCTTTTTTGCCAATTAAAGAAATAAAAATCGAAACCTCAAAAACTGGGAAAAATCCAATCGATATCTTGGTATTAAACAATTTAAAAACCAAGGGGCTTACATTCTCTGGGCCCGCAGCTCCAAATGAACTATTAAGAAGGCTTTCCTTTAGCCTTACTGGTTTGCCTCCTTCAATTGAGGATACTGAAGAGTTTAACCGGGATTATTCTCCTGAAGCCTACGGGAAAATGGTCGACAAGTATCTTTCCTCCAAGGCTTATGCAGAGCGTTGGGCAAGACATTGGTTAGATGTGGCAAGATATGCTGAAGACCAGGCACACACATTTGGCGTAAAGCCTAATTCTGATGCATTTAAATATAGAGATTGGGTGATTAAGGCCTTTGATAATGACATGCCATTCACAAAATTCATCCGATATCAGATTTCCGCGGATTTGATCGCAGAGCCGGAAAGAACAGAAAATCTCGCAGCTCTTGGTTTTTTTGGTTTGGGTGCACAATATTATAAAAACACGGATGCGGCCCGTGCGATTGCGGATGAATTAGACGATCGAATAGACACATTATCAAGGGGTTTTTTAGGACTTACAGTAAGTTGCGCGCGTTGTCATGATCATAAATATGATCCAATTCCAACGCAGGATTATTATTCAATTGCCGGGGTGTTTCATTCGTCAAAATTAAACAACACACCTCTTTGCACAATTGAGGAGGTTAAAGCTTACGAAACAGCAAAGCAAAAGCTGGCTGATTCAGAAAACAAATTGAACTATTTCATTCATATTGAAAGAGCGCCATTCGTTGAAAAGAAGGCCTTGGATTTTGAGAAATATTTTAAACTGACCTTTGAATTCATTGAAAAAAAGAACCGAGACCCAAAGGTTTCTTTTAAAGATTACGGAGAAGACAAAGTCATTGTTGAAAAATGGTTTAAATTCATTGAGAAAAACAAATCAAATAAAAAGTACTCATTCTTTATGGATCCTTGGAATGAAATTAAAGACAAGTCATCAGAAGAACAAAAATTGACAGCCGCAAACAAGGCAAAAAATGGGCTATTGAAAATATTAAGCAGTGAACGATCAGCTACCAACAAGGAAAAACCAAACAAAAACTCAGAGATTTTCACCGCATTTTTTGAAGGCGAAGGTCTTCTTCCTTTGGGTGACTCATGGAAAAAAGAATTAGTTAAACAAAAAGCTGATGAGTTAAAAAACCTAGAGGATAACTATAATCAACTTAAAAAAGTAACCCCCGAAAGTTTGCCAGTTGTTAATGCGATTGCAGAATCAACACCTTCTGACCTGAAAATTTACATTAGGGGAAATCCTGCCAAACAGGGGGAACTTGCTCCCAGAAGATTCCTTAAAATACTTGCAGGGGATGATCGTAAAAATTTCACCAAAGGCAGCGGTCGTACTGAGTTGGCGGATGCCATCACATCGCCCGATAATCCTTTGACTTCAAGGGTCATTTCCAACCGAGTCTGGGCGTGGCATTTTGGAAAAGGAATTGTTCCAACTCCAAGTAATTTTGGCAAATTGGGAGATCCACCATCAAATCCGGAATTACTGGATTTCCTTGCAAAATATTTAATCGATTCAGGTTGGTCGATCAAGTCCCTTCACAAGCTTATTCTTTGCTCTGAAACATTTAAACAATCTTCACAGGACAATTCTGTCAATTTGACCATTGACCCTCAAAACACCTATTTGTGGAAATTCAACAGGCAAAGATTGGATGTGGAATCCTGGCGTGATTCAATTTTATTTGTGTCCGGAACTCTCGACAAAACAGTTGGTGGCCCCACCTTTAATCTCAATGATGACAATGCCAAACGAAGGACTATTTATGCGAAAATTAGCAGGCATGAGCTTAATTCTTTATTAAGAATATTTGATTTTCCAGATCCAAACATTACAAGTGAAAAAAGAATTGAAACAACGGTTCCCCAACAACAACTATTCATCATCAACAGTCCATTTGTAATTGAGCAATCAAAAGCACTGGCCAAAAGAATACAGAATTTTTCAAAATCTGACTCTGAAAACATAAATCATTGTTATCAACTTTTATTTTCAAGGAAAGCTTCCCCTGACGAGTTAAAATTGGCGTTATTATTTTTACAGTCAAAAATTGACGGGGCTCAGAAATCGTTGGACAAAATGGACCGTTGGGAAATGCTTGCCCAGGCGTTTTTGGCAAGTAATGAATTCATGTACATTGATTAACCAGAGAAAGAATTAAAAAATGTTATCTCGAAGAGAAATGGTTCAAAATCTTGGCGCGGGAACCGGTTTGGTCGGCTTGGCCAGTCTTTTCTCGGATGCAGGTTTTCTAAATGCCTCAACTAATCAAAATCCATTAAATCCAAAAGAATCACACTTTAAACCAAAAGCAAAGTACTTGATTCATTTATTTATGAATGGTGGACCGTCTCAGGTTGATACATTTGATCCAAAACCCTCTTTGGTCAAGTACAATGGCCAACGCCCTGATATTGCAAACAAGTCCACTGAACGAAAAACCGGGGGCTTGATGCAGTCGCCTTTTCAGTTTAATAAGCATGGAAAATCAGGTGTTGAAGTAAGTGAGATATTCCCCGGTATTGCAAGTTGTATCGATGATATTTGTGTTATTCGCTCGATGCATACAAATATACCAAATCACGAACCTTCATTACTTATGATGACAAGCGGTGAAACACAACCAACAAGGCCCAGCATGGGGTCATGGCTACTTTATGGCCTGGGAACTGAAAATAAAAATTTACCTGGTTTTGTAGTCATGTGCCCTGGAAAACCTGTGGTTGGCCCGCAGTTGTGGAGCAGTAGTTTTCTTCCGGGTGTTTTTCAAGGAACCCATATAAATAATTCCAATATAGATCCAAGGAAAGTAATTCAGAATGTTTCAAATCCATCACTTGGGAAAGCCTCCCAAAGAGAGATGATGGATTATCTGGGAAAATTAAATCAATTACATCTTGAAAAAAGAGGTGGAATTGACAACCAGTTAGAAACTCGCATTCAATCCTTGGAAATGGCTTTTAGAATGCAATTTGAGGCGCAAGAGGTTTTTGATTTAAACAATGAACCTCAAAACATCAGGGATGGTTATGGTAAAACTCCTTTTGCCCAAGCCTGCCTTACCGCAAGAAGGTTAGTTGAGCGGGGGGTTCGTGTGGTTCAAATATTCACTGGAGGAGGGCAACCCTGGGATAATCATGATGATATTGCGCAACATCGAGGTCTTGCTCAACAGACTGACCAGCCTATTGCCATGTTGCTAAAAGATTTGAAATCCAAGGGAATGCTTGATGAAACTCTAGTTCTGTGGGGAGGGGAATTTGGAAGAACTCCCACCTCTGAGGGGTCAAAAGGGCGTGACCATAATAACCATGGTTTCACAGTATGGTTGGCGGGCGGTGGCGTAAAGGGCGGATATGTACATGGCTCAAGTGATGAATTTGGGTTCGCTGCAGAAGATAAAAAAATGCATGTTCATGATTTGCATGCCACGATACTTCATTTAATGGGTATCAATCATGAAAAACTCACCTACAGGTATTCCGGAAGAGATTTCAGATTGACAGATGTGGAAGGTACAATTCATAAGGATATAATCGCATAAATAGCTAATCACAAAACAGTGGCAACAATTACCAATATTTCTTAGTTAAAATGCCTTGGGAATGCGCATGATAAAGATTTAAACCTAGTAGATTAAGTCAATAATCTATAAAACTTTAACAAACAACCTTAGTTTACAGAGTTTGGATTTCATTAAAACTTAACATTAAAAAAAGATTTTATAAAATCACTTTCTATTGATTAAAGAGAGAACCTCAGCACGAGTAGAAAGGTTTGTTTTAAAAACTCCGCGCAATACACTGGTTATAGTCTTGCAACCTTCTTTTTTGACTCCTCTAATACACATGCACGAATGGCCTGCTTCAATAAAAACAGCAACACCTGAGCATTTCAACTCTTTTTCTATCAAGTCAGCAATTGAGTGTGTCATTCGTTCCTGTACTTGAGGTCTCTTTGACACATCTTCAACAACACGCGCCAGTTTGCTCAAGCCCACAACTCTACCATTGGGAATATAAGCAATATGAGCTATCCCAGAAAAAGGTAGTAAATGATGTTCGCACATACTTGTAAAAGAAATATCCCTCACAAGAACTAGTTCATCGTAGTTTTCGGGGAAAGTTGTCCTAAGATGTTTGCCGGGATCGCTATTTATGCCAGAGAACATTTCCGCATACATATGAGCGACGCGTTTCGGAGTATCCAGCAAACCAGGGCGGTCTGGATCTTCACCAACTGCCTTTAAAATCATTTTTATCGCGATTTTAATTGCTTCAATGTCAATTTTATTATTGTTCATATTTGTCACATCAATCTAACATAATTTAAACCTTCAGAAGAAGATTTGGATTACGAAATAATTTTGTCCCTGCTTTTCGAAATACCTGATCGTACCCTTGAGATAAAATCAAACCTATGATTTACTATTCTATTTATAGTCAGATATTTGTGTTTAATTTAATTAATAGAAAATTTGTAATTTCTAATTCTAATTAAATTAAGAATCCATTCGGACACCAATTGAAAGTATCATGTTTGTGAATCTTTCCATATCACCTGTTTGAATGGTAAGGATGTGATCGGTGGTTGCAACAGCTTTGTAAAAATCCCATTTCGGAATTGGTTTCAGATCAAAATCTAATCCCGATTTTTTTATTATCGAACGAAAATCATTCCAGGCCTTGGGGTCTTCCTGTAAACCATAGGGACCGGTTGTTTCATACATCATTGTGTTGATTTGATCTATTGGGACAGCAGAAAGTATAACTTCCAAGACTTGAGCGCAAGTAAGCATGTTGGGAGCAAAATTTAGATGAATAAGTTCAGCGTTGGGGCCAAGTGTTGTGGAAGCTGGATAATGGCCATCAGCAATCAAAATTTTGGCATGATGCCCTGCCCTGCCAAGTATCCTATTAATATCCGGGTGTATAAGCCGATGCATCAACATTTGATAATCCTTTGTGAACATCCCTAACAAAAAAATAATTACCCTATGGGGTATCATAATTTGAAATTTTCAATTATTCCAAATTAATGTTTGCAAACATTTCACCAATATTGTGGCATAAGCCCCGCGAGGTAAATCAAATTGAATTTTGACAGCTTTTTGTCCTGTGTTTAAATCATCATTGAAAACACAGTGACTAATGTTAGTTGGGAAATAAAAAGCTTTGCGTTCCCCTTTTGAAAAAAATAATTTTCGAGACCCAGGGACTTTCAATTGCTCAAGTTTTATTCCTTCCGAATTAACCACATCATGAATAATAGTAAAAAAAGGGTCAAACTCATCCATTTTCAACCTTGACGAAGGTAATGGAATGAAGGTTTCGTCCATGATTTTGCTTTTATCCGATGAAGCAAATTTAACGACAGGATACCAGCCAAGTTTTAGATTGATAAAGAACTGCTCGGAGACTTGAAAATTCAATTTTATCCAGTTACGAAGTGCATTATTCCACAAAAAACTTTGATAAGCGGCCAAATAAATACCTCCAAGCTCTGGCCTTAATTTTTCTGCAGCTCCCTTGAAATCGTTCTGATTACGACTGAGGTGATCGATTAAGGATTTTGCGTGCCCTCTTGGAAGCTTTGATCTCAAAAACAACCAATCCCCCCATTTTTTAAGTAAGAGTGCTTTTTCTTTTTTGACCCATTTGCTGTCATGAGCATAGGGTAAAGTAAGAGCAATTTTTAAAGCACCCTCGAAATCGCCTAGCACCAATTGTTTTGCTATGAATCCATTTCCCAGAGAGTTTATTGATCCAAATCTCTGGTCATCAAAATAATTTGGGATTCCTATTCCGGGTAATAAGCAAATTGTGCTTTCAGTTTTTGGAATACTTTCAAAATTTATGTTTCGTATTACAATTTTAAATCGATTTCCATGCAGATTTGTTGAATCATATGGAGTTGCAATCAAACCAAGGTGTTTTAGCCAAAGATTTGAAAAATCCAAGTCTTTTTTAGGACCGTTTTTAATTGATATATATTGCGTTGTGACCGCATGTTTATCTTTTAATCCACCATAAGAAATTTGTCTGGCATCTAATTTCCAAGCGTTTTTTATTTTATAAATGGCGTCAGGGGAAGTGACACCCTGTTTCCTTAGCAAATAAAATGAATAATCACCATACCCCAAGGGAACAGTATTGGTTAATTCCTCAACGGAAAAATCTTCAGGTAGTTGCTTGATTTTGGATTTTGACACAAATCGTCTTGTTGAATATTAATTTTATGTTTCAGCAGAATTTACATCTTCGTCAGCAATATCCCGAGGCGTACCAAATTCATTCTTATTGGGTAAATCTCTCAATGATTTGAGCCCATATATTTGCAAAAACTTTCTTGTTGTACCATACAAAACCGGTCTTCCTAAAGAGGAATCTCTGCCTACAATTCGAAGAAGATTTTTTTCTATCAAATTTCTAATGACCTCTGAAGAGTTTACACCACGAATATGCTCAATATCCGCACGGGTGATTGGTTGTTTATATGCAACGATAGCCAATGTCTCCTTCATAGCTGAACTAATTGAAGGTTCATCATTGCGTGCAGATAACCGGGCAAGCCAAGGATGAAACTCAGCTTTTGAAAGTAATTGAAATCCTCCAGCAACTTCCTCGATATGGAAGCTATTATTTTCAGCAATATAGATTTTTTGTAAATCTTTTAACAACTTTCTGGTTTCCCCACCAGTTTTACATCCTAGGATCAGAGATATTTTTTTTGGAAGAAGTGGTTCGTCTGCCAGAAATAATAGTGCTTCCAATTCAGATAATTTTTCCGACCGATATCCTTCTATGGAATCATTCGCTGAATTTTGGATAAATACGGGCTTAAGGTCGTTTTTTTTAAGAGCATTAAAATTTTTAAAATATTCAATAGTACAATGACTACTTTTTTTCTTGAAAGTATTTATTACCTTATGCGTAATCATGAAAATTCTTTAATTGTTAAAATAGGCAACTTTGTCTAATGCGGGGTTGCGCATATCCCTTTATTTAGGTAACCAATTCTTATTAGTTTACCAATTTAATTGGTAAAGGTTTAGTTTTATTTATTTGTCACAATTGGACTTTATCATGCAGGAACTTGATTTGGTTTGGTTCATTGCGTTGTTGGGAACCCCCTTGCTGTTTTCATTATTTTGCATTGTTTTAACACCTCGATTCAATCAAATAGTTCCCTGGTTCGCCACCCTTGGAGGAGCAATCGCCTTAGGAATCTCATTAGGCATGACAATTCAATTTAAATATGACACAGTTGAACAATTGGGGGTATTGGATGATGAAAATACCAGACTTCAAACATCGCTGTTTGAAAGGGGAAAAAATGTTGATTTAGCACCTGATTATGAGGTATTTAAAAGTTACGACTGGGTTTCAAAAGTCCGTTGGATTCCAAGATTGGGGATTAATTTTACCCTCGGGCTTGATGGGTTGAATCTCTCAATTTTAATTCTAACAGCATTGATTTATTTTACTGCATTTGTGGCGGTCTGGATTGGGTCACCAGTGGAAATAGCTTTCTTTCCTTTGGTATTCCTTTCTGAATTTGGGTTGTTTGGCACGCTCTTGGCGACTGATGGTTTGATTTTTCTTGCATTTCTGGCAATTACAATTCTATCTTTTTATTTTATGCTTCACAAATATGGTGGTATTACCAGACATAATTCCGCACTTTTATTTGGAGCAATAAATTCAATAGCCATCCTGATTTTTGCGGGAATCTTGACTTATTGCTACAAAACAAATTCATTGGAATTTTCAAATAAGGCAACAATCGAAATCGCGAAAAACCAGCTTGAAAGAGAACATCCAGATTGGTCAGAAAAGCAACGAACCGAATATTTGTCACACCATTCCTTCAATACTTTGGCTTTCCAGCGAAATGGAATATCACAACTCACCCATTCAAACGATAACACTAAACGAAAGAATATTTTCGCAACGGTGATTGTTCTTGTTGCGACCTTGTTGATGGGTTTTTCACCTTCGATACTTGCACTAATTTATAAGACATATGATCAAAGTTGCCTTCCCTTTGCATTAGTTTTAGCGGGAGTTTTTCCTGTACTGGGAGTTTATATATTCATAAGACTTGGTGTCCAAATTTTTCCTGAGGGAATTGTAAGGGCTTCCCAAGTCTTATCGTGGATAATGGCGGGTTTAACTGTCTTACAGGGCTTTGCATTTTTACTGTCATCCTCGCCAAGTAAATTCATCGCATTAGTTTCATATTGGCTACAATTGATATGCTATCTTGGAATAACGACTTCTTTTTCGGGTTCTCCTGATATTTGGAAGGTTAAAACTTTTTCAGGCTCCTTGATTTGGCTTTTTTCTGGCCATTTATGTCTGGCTGGGTTGGTTTTATCATGGAGGCAACTTAGGGATCAGATTCCAGTTGATATCATTGATTTCAAGCTTGGTGCCTTGAAAAGCGCTCCGTTCACTGGGTATATATTTGCAATCTTTATGTTTGCGGTGCTAGCTTGCCCTGGTTCTATAAATTCGATTGGAATGTTTTTATTGGCAGGATCAGTCATGCAGTTTGGCTTGATTCCCGCGTTTTTGTTGGGATTTAGTTTCGTGCTTGTGATTATTTCCTGTTACAGGATTCTTAATGTTATTTTCGGGGATAGTTTCAGTACTCCAACGTTGTTTGATTTGAAGTACCAAAAGATGATTTTAATTCTTATAATTTTTCTGCCTGTGGTATCACTCGGGATTTTTCCTAATATATTTCTATCCTGGTATATGCCTAGCACATCTGCAATCGCGGAATTGATTCAAAACGCATTGGTTAAATAAAAATCTTTATGCCACTATTTGACACACATGCACATCTTGACGACATTAAATTTTCAAAGGACTTGGATTCTATTCTTGCTTCATTTCTTGGAAACACCAGGAACAGGATTTTATGTGTTGCAACAGGTATAGAGTCTAGTAAAGATTGCCTGAATATAGCCAAGAAAACCCCGGGGATTTTTCATAGCGCCGGAATTCACCCAAATTCAATTGCTGAAAATCCAGTAAATAGTATTGAACTCTTGGATTCAATAATAAGTGAATCCAAACCTCTGGCAATTGGGGAAATTGGACTCGATAGATTCAGGGATTATTCCCCATTTGAGTTGCAAATTCGTTTTTTTAAAGACCAGATTAAGCTTGCGAGAAAATATGACTTACCTGTTCTTATTCATTGCAGGGAAGCATGGGACGACATGTTTGCCGTTTTAGAATCAGAAACACTTTCAAACGGGCCATTAAAAGGCATATTGCATTCGTTCACAGGCTCTATTGATGATGCGCAAAAATGCTTGAATTTCGGGTTATATTTATCTTTTGCTGGAATGATCACATACAAAAAAAATGAAGCTCTTAGAAATGTGGCTTCAAAATGCCCAATCAACAAAATGTTAGTTGAAACTGACTCTCCCTATCTCGCCCCGGAACCATTTCGTGGCAAACGAAATGAACCTTCCTATGTGGCTAATACTGTTAACACCTTGGCACAAATTACTGGAAATGAGGTGGAGGTGCTTAAAAATCAACTATGGCTAAATTCAAATGATATATTAGGTTTGGAATCCTGAGATTATTCAGGTGATACCCCGAAGTCCCTGATTGTGAAAACAGGCATGAAAGGGCACTTAGGCTCGATCAATTGCCTTGCACCCTGTAATCGATCGACTATGCAGACTACTGCAATTACTTTGCACCCAATTTTTTCGACCTCTTCAACAGCTTCCATGGCAGAACCACCAGTGGTTAAAACATCATCAAGAATGACAACCTTGGAATTTGACGCTAAAACACCTTCAATTCTTTGTTTACTTCCATGATCTTTTGGTTTCTTTCTTACAAAAAAACCCTCCAAGGACACACCTTTTTGTTCGCTTTTGACCAATGTTGCGGCTGTGAGAGGGATCGCTCCGACTTCCAACCCACCAATGGCATCAGGTTTCAAAGGAGCTATAATCTCCCAGAAAATCTCACCTAGTAGGTCAATAACAACAGAATTAAAAAGAGCTTTTTTACTATCAATGTAATAATTGCTAGTCTTGCCGGATGCTAGAACAAAATTACCAGTTTGAAACGCCCTGGATTTAAAGGCATCGAGAAGTTTTTGTCGTTTATCGTTCATTAGAAAATAACCAATCAAAAAGAATCATTTCTGGAATACGGCAAGATCCAAGCCGGGATTAAGCTTAAGATCTTTATATCCATAAGCCTCTTCAAGGGGAGGAGATTCTCCATCTTTTGGCCAGGAATAATTTTCAATCCTGATTGGAAGCTTGTTTTCTTTGTCAAAATAAACGATGTTTTTATAAAACAAAAAGTGCCCATCAGGATTGGTGGGATGGGTCAACTCCAATTTGGTGCAAGACCGGTCATAATGGACCACATCAGAAATGGAAACCTCGGTAGCTTTTCTTCGCGCTTCTTCAATCCAACCTTCCTCTAGTGTCTTTAAAAGCATCTCCAAGCCTGCTTCAGAAATATTGTGGCGATTATTCGCGACTGATTTTGGGTCATTAATGTCCAATGTTATAAATCCAACTGCCCCGAGAAAACCGGCACCTTTGACACGCATTTTTGATGGATCTTTTGTTGTGGTGTACATTGCTTCCTGGCCCTTAAGGGCCCTGGGTTCCATCCATTTCATATGCAAAAAAAACGGTTTACCTACTGTTGCTTGGAGTTGAATCGAAGCCTCGGGTTGGAGTTTTCCTTTAATTCGTTCCAGCTGAAAAAGCGTGGCGGTGTAATCTTTCACAGTTTCAAAAGATTTGATCGATTCCAAAATTAATTCAAGGGGCTTATCCATTGAATCATTGGGTTTATGGGGATGAATTTTTAATTCATTTGTTATTTCTTGCTCAAGTTTTTTGAGTGAAATATCAGGCTTTGCTTGAGATGCATTTCCAGTTGCAATAATGAATATCCCCAAGATGCCACCAAAAAAAATATAAGCCAATCTTGGGAAACGCCCTTGGGTGATAGTTTGCATTATCTTACCAATTGAAAATATGATTATTAATCCTCAATATAAAATTTAGCACACAATCGGATTAGCAATCGGATATCATTCATAGAGTGATCCAAATTAATGCTTACCCAAGCGTTAGAAATAAAACAATCTACCAGATCTAAAACACAAGAGCTTATATTCTATCTTTGGTTCAAATTTCAATACTGTTTAGGATGCAAATTTAATGACAATTAATCTTAATATTTTCAAAATAACATCGGAGTTTTTTGAAGAAAATGGCTATATTGCCAATGTTCCGGGAAACAACAATGCTGTTGTTTTTGATCCGGGCTCAGATGTTGACAAATTTTTCGACTATTTATCTAAAAATAAATTGTTGGTTGAAGCTATTTGCCTGACTCATGCTCATCCTGACCACATTGTTGGAGTTTCAGCATTAAAAAATGCTTTTCCTAAAGCAGAAATTTGCATTGGAATTAATGAAGCTGATGCACTGACAAATTCTAATTTAAATTTAAGTGCCCTATTAGGATTTGAAATCATATCTCCTCCATCGGACAGAATTCTCAAAGATGGTGAAAATGCAAAAATTGCGGGGATTCAATTCAATATTCAAGAAATTACTGGACATTCACCCGGACATATTGCCTATATTACCAAAGACTCAAAGTTTCATGTATTTGGTGGTGATATATTGTTCAGGGATAGTATTGGGCGTTGTGATTTTCCCGGTGGAGATTTCAATACTCTAGTAAGTGGTATCAAACAAAAATTATTGATACTTCCAGCAGATACCAAAGTTTATCCAGGCCATGGCCCCACCACAACCATCGGAGAGGAATCTAGGAACAACCCATTTCTTATTTAATTATTAACCTTGATCATTTCCTTTAAATCCAAATTTTGAACTGACTCCCAAGCTTCAACAGTACCCACTGGATACCAGAAACCTGCTGGTATCACTTCAACCTTTTGCTCTTTTGCAAGCGTGGAAAGATAGTCAGTGATTTCATATTCTCCCCTGCTCGAAATCGCCAACGCCTGCATAAAGACTGATTTGGGAAAATGATAAGCCCCAGTATTCGCCAAGGCTGGCCCGGTAATTTTTGGCTTCTCAGTCATTTGACATAAACTTCCGTCCGGATTGCAGGAGGCAACTCCAAAGTTCCATGGGTCGTTTACCTCGCGAACAATGACTCCAGCGGCAGAATCTGATAGCTTTTTTAAATCCTCAGCTCCATATAAATCGTCACCATTTAAAACAAGAAAACTCGATGAACTTATGTGGTTTTTACAAATCCTAAGAGCATCTCCCGTGCCTCTTGGCGGGTCCTGCCATACTATTTCATAATCCTTGATCCAAGATTGATCTTTCATGAATTTCACAATTTGCTCACCAAGATAATGCACAACCACGACAACCTTGTTGATTTTTTTCGGCAATGCACCCAAGGTCCAGTCCAAAATCGGTCGACCTTTTATAGGTAACAAGGGTTTAGGAACAGTCAGAGTATGTGGACGAAGTCGTGTGCCAAATCCAGCGGCCAATAAAATCGCATCCATGAGATCGGTCCTTATGATTGATAATCAATTGTTCTTTTTTATTTTTCTGGTTTTAGGAGTGTTTAACACCTTTCCACTTTTGTTATCGCTTGAAATTTCCGATTGTATTTCCACCGACATGTTTTGGGCGTTGTTCGTTGCCAATTCCAGGAATTTCTCCTGGCTTCTTATTTTGGGGATATTTCCCTTGGGCATGATTTTTTTATAGGACCCATCGGACTGTAATTCCCTGGCTTTTAAATTATCGTTCAACGAGATATTAAGAATTTCGTTGATAATTCTTGTTTTTAAATCAACAGGTTCAATAGGAAACACAACCTCAACCCTTCTGCTCAGATTACGGTCCATCCAATCAGCAGAGCCGATATAAACTTGCGGATTGTTTCCATTTTCAAAATAATAAATCCTACTGTGTTCAAGGAATCTATCAACTATGGAGATTACTCTAATATTATCACTTACATTTGGTATCCCAGGCCTTAGATTACATATTCCCCTGCAAATCACATCGATTTTTACACCCGCAATGCTTGCCCGATACAAAGCCTTGACGATTGCTGGTTCCAGAAGGCCATTGATTTTTGCAACAATCCTTCCAGTTTTTCCCTGCTGGGCCTGTGATGTCTCAAAAAGTATTTTTTCGAGCATGAAATCCTGGAGCCGGCTTGGGGCAACAATCAATTTTTTCCATTTTGGTAATTCACAATAACCTGTCAAATAATTGAATAATGCTGAAACATCCTCACAAAAATCGTTATTGCATGTGAAATAACCCAGGTCAGTATACATCCTTGCTGTTTGAGGATTATAATTTCCAGTGGAAAGATGAACATATCTTCTAAGTCCGTCATCCTCCTTTCGTACAACAAGAGCCGCTTTGCAATGAGTTTTTAAACCAACAAAACCGAAAACGACATGAACTCCTGATTTTTCCAATTCCCTAGCCCAAAGGATATTTCTTTCCTCATCCAATCTGGCTTTAATTTCAATTACCGCGGTAACCGCTTTACCATTGTCAGCAGCCCTTTGAAGTGACCTGACAATCGGGGAATCACTGCTGGTTCGATACAAGGTAAGCTTGATAGCGAGCACTTTTTCATCATTCGCCGCTGCCTCAACAAAATCCAATGTGTGGCCGAAGGTTTCGTACGGATGATGCACCAAAATGTCCTTGGTTCGTATCGCAACCCAAGGATTTGCGAATTTTGCAAAATCAGGCGAAATTTGAGAGACAAATTGCGAATCATGAAGGTGAGGGAAACCAGGTAACCCATGAATTTGAAAAAGTCCGGTTAAATCTAAAAATCCCTTGGATCGATAAACATCCATACCGTCCAATCCAAGCGATTTGACTAAAAAGTTTTCGACCTCGGGAGTTGCAGAAGACTCTATCTGCAACCGGACCGCCATTCCCCTTCTGCGCTTGCGAATTTCCTCCTCTATGGTTTTTAATAAATCTTCAACATCGTCATCTTCAATTTCAAAATCACTGTTGCGGGTGACTCGAAATCCTGTTGCATGATCAATGATCATTCCCGGGAATAGATCGGGGAGATGCGTCCTGATTATGGTTTCCAGTGTTGTAAAGACATATTTGCAACTTGCCCTACCCTGCAATGGCAATGGGACATACCGTGGCAAAACCGCGGGTACTTGTACAACAGCCATTAGAGTTTCTCCACCCCTTGGCCTTTGCAATTGAACAACGAGATTAAGCGACTTGTTTAAAAGATGAGGGAATGGGTGGACAGGATCAATTGCAAGCGGGGTTAATACGGGGAAAATCTCCCTGTTGAAGATTTCTGCAATATGAGCCTTGTCTGCTTCAGTAAAATCGCCCTGGTTGATGAATAATATTCCCTCCTTTTCAAGCGCGGGATAAATATCATTGTGCAGGCAATCATACGCCTCAATTGTCATCTGGCTAACATTTGCCCCGATTTTTTCCAACTGAACCCTGACTGGCGTTTTATCAGCACCTGAACCCATCGCGACACCAGCTTGAAATTTTTGCTGCAATCCACCAACTCGAACCATGAAAAACTCATCGAGGTTTGATTCGAAAATCGCAAGAAATTTCAATCTCTCGAGCAAGGGTACAGCAGGGTCTTTCCCCTCTTCAAGCACTCTTCGATTAAACTCAAGCCAGCTTAATTCGCGATTCAAATAAAGCTTTGGATCATCAAGTTCGCTGGAACTTTTTCCATCATTGGCAATGATATTCATTTTGATGCCGTGCCTTGGTTAATGACCGGAATATTTCCTGGCTACATATAAAAAACAGGGTCGCCTGATAAAAGCGACCCTACCATATCAAAAACATCAAGCCTACTTGCTGGCAGACTTTAGCATATCGTTGAAAAATTCCAAAAGGTCACTCTTGTTTTTTGCCTTTGCGAACTTCAATCCTGCCTCGCAGACCTTTTTGGCCTCAGATTTCTGGTTTAATCTAATCATGGTCTCGGCAGCGGCAATCAACAACTTATCGTTGTCGCTATGCTTTGCTAGAATCTCATCCACAACCTTGATCACTTGGAAGATATCATTCACTTTTGCAAGGTTTTTCATTTTCGCAATTTGTAACTCGGCTGTTTGTTCTGACAAATGATCGTTTTTCAACCTGGAGATTGCAGTATTAAGCAGTTCGATCATTGCGGGCTTATTTCCATTATCCAATTCTTTTTCGGCAAGTTGTTTGATAATAGGAACATATAACGAGTTTGCGGTAGACAGTCCTTTTTCAATCAATGTACGCGCAAATTTAAATGAAAGTTCTTGCGAATCCAATGTATTTGAGGCGCGAAATGCTTCCTCAAGTTGTTCAAGATTTAAATCCGAAATATCAATATTTGATAATTCGGCAACATTCATGGATTTAATTGGCTTGGCCGCCATATCAGCAAGTTGAGCAAGGTTTTGCCCCAGGGAAAGTTTATGCCTCAACCGATTGAAGTCGTATAAACTTGAATCCTGCGTTTCCAATATTTCCTCATAAAAATCAATTATACCTGCGAGTTTTTTCGCTAACACTGGGTGAGCACTTGCATCCACGGGAGTGTTACCTTGAAGCGATTTCCTTGGGTTATTAATCCAAATTTCCTCAAAGTATTTTTCCATTTGGCTGGAAGCAATCTTTTTTGCCTCGTCCTGGTCCTTGGCTGTTAGGGGAACTATGGCTGCGGGTAACAAGACACTTCCAAAATCGGCAGTGTTTGTTGTTGAAACAATTTGATTGATGGGAATCTGGAGTTTCGTCATCATTTCATGCTTCAGATTCTCAATTTTTTTCTGGTCATAACCCCAGGCAACCATGGTTTGAGGATAAATTGCAAGATAACCGACAACCTTGGAAAATTCCTTACTTGGCATCCCCGTGGTGATCAGCCCTGAGGAACTTTCCTCAAGTAAAAAGAAAGTTATTGTTCCCGTTTCTTTGTCTTGATGCAAAGGCAAAAGCCTGCGGGTTTGTTGTAATTCAGAAAGCCATTTTGAAACAACTTCGGGATTGGTCAATGGAACTCCAAGATGAAAATTGATGTAATCGCTTTCATCATCCATTCCGATTGCAAATTTCAAAACCTCGAGTAAAACTCCAGCTTTTCTGAATAGATCCTCGTTTTTTTCCTTCTTTATGTATTCCTCAAGGATCTGACATGCCTCCTTGTTCATGCCTACCCAAGCAAGCGAAACAGCCAGGTTAAACCTTGCCGCATTATCAGATGGATTTGCTTGAATTTTTTTGCGGAAGATATCTGGGAGATCCCCAAGACGGACATCTTCTGATTCGACAAAATCAGTATTTTCAGAAGTTTTTTCTGAGGCCAGAAACATAATGTTGTTTCGAATGATTTTAGGAAGGCGGGATTGTGCACCACCTAATCCCTCTACCATTTCCTTTAATTGTGTGTTTGAAGGGGCGTATCTGGCCGCTATTTGCAAGGCCACCTTTGCAGCCAATGGCTTATTACGATTCATTTCACAGCGGAAAATCAAATTATAAACTCTGGCGAGGTCATCCTTGGAATCAATGTGGTAATACATTGCTGCTTTGCGCAATAAGATCAAAGCCCCTTCCCACTCTCCCTCATCAATTCGAAGGCCGGCACGAAGATAGTAACCAAAAGGATAGTTTGGATTTATCTTAAAAGCCTTATCCAGTTCAGCCTCAGCTTGCTTAGCTTGTCCACTTAATAAGAGTAATTCAGCAAGCCTTCCAAAAACTTCTGGATTATCAGGACTACTTACCTGTAAGGCTTTCATCTGAGATACGGCACTTTCAACCTGACCTTTGGAAAAGCATTCATATGCCTTTTCAATGGGTCCCCATACCGAAGAACAACACCATTTGAATTTTTTGCCACTTCCACAAGGACATGATGAATATAAGTCCACTGCCATGAAAATCCCCATTGAATCAGAGTAAAACCATAGTATTTTATTATGGTAGAAGAAGTTAGGTCCCAAACATAGTATTTAATGCTTAAGATGCACAAAAAATCATGCGAATGATTTTGCCGATAGTTTCTAAAATTAGGTTCAGTTTGGTGGTAACCATACAAATGTTTGCTAGTGTCGATTGACACTAAGGCCTTGATGCCTAAAATGTTAAAAATGTAAGGGCGTATAGCTCAGTTGGCTAGAGCGCAGCTCTGATAAAGCTGAGGTCCTTGGTTCAAATCCAAGTACGCCCACTAGTGTTTTGGTATTATTTTTAAAAATTGAACTTGTATGTAAAGTTTCAATACTTTAAACTTAAACCATTACATAATGGGGGCTTAGCTCAACTGGGAGAGCGCCGCCTTTGCAAGGCGGATGTTATCGGTTCGACTCCGTTAGCCTCCACTGATACAATTTATTTTGTTAATGTGCAGTTTTTAATTCACTTTTTCTATCACACTATTTAATCAAAAATCCTACCGGTGAAGTTAGATTTATATTGATCATTTGGAATTCTGATTTAAATTTAATGAATTCTATGGTGTGACCCGCTCAAGGTTTAAAATTTTATTTTAACGTGGAGTTAATTATTAATCGGGAGATTATCACTTCTGAAGTGTTTTTTGAAACTTGCAGGTCTGGTGGCCCTGGTGGACAAAATGTAAATAAAGTTGAGACCAAAGTAAGATTGTATTTTAAACCCACCAATTCAAAAGCGTTGTTTCCAAATCAAGCTATGACGATTTTAGGCAACAAAGAAGTTAAAAAATTTCTTGATTCAGAAGGGTTTATCGTTATTACAAGCCAGAAGCATCGGACACAAATTGGTAATAAAAATGATGCAATTGAAAAACTTATATTCTTATTAAACAATTCCTTGAAACAACCTTTTGTTCGCAAAATCACAAAAGTTCCAAACGCCCAAATTAAAAAACGATTGGAAAACAAAAGACGAACCTCAGAAAAAAAATTGGCAAGACGGACTTTAGAAAACGATCCAGATTAAAGGTTTTTTTTATAACAATATCAATCTATTTTAACCTTTAATTAATGGTTGGTTTATGAAAGACCTAATTGTTCTCAGTTATTTTAAACGCCCTGAATTTATTTGAAGTAAAGTGAGTTTTAAATTAGCTTTTAAAAACAGCCTTTCTAATTACCTGGAAAATTATGTTAATAAAAAATTCAATAATCGATATTTTGACTCCTACAGGGTTGATGCGAACATATTTGTATGCTCCAGAGCAACCAGGTCGAATTTCATCAAAACGCCCCGGATTGATTTTTTATTCAGAGATATTTCAGCAAACTCCACCTGTTAAACGATTAGCCATGCAATTTGCATCAATAGGTTATCTTGTCGCTGTACCTGAGGTGTACCACGCCCATGAATCTCCGGGTTGCGTGCTTGGATATGATGAAGTTGGAAAAAACCGAGGAAATGAACTTAAAAGAATTATATCCATGTCAGATTTTGATGCCGATATCCTTGCGACAGTAAAAGAATTACAAAATCACCCTTGTTGTAACGGAAAACTTGGTGCGATAGGAATATGCCTGGGGGGTCACCTTGCCTATCGAGCCGCATTAATACCACAAATATTAGCAACTGCATGTTTCTATCCGACTGATTTGCATTCAGGAACCTTGGGAAAAGGCGATAATGCGGATTCCCTTGCCCGCGCCAAGGATATACGGGGAGAATTGTTGATGGTATTTGGAAAAGAAGACCCGCATGTGCCTTTGACTGGAAGGCAAATCATCTACAATGCTCTCACAACCTCCAATGTTTATTTTACCTGGCATGAATTTAATACCCAGCATGCTTTTTTAAGAGACGAAGGGGACAGATACGATCCCTCTGCTGCAAAGATATGCATCAACCTGGCTAGTGACCTATTCCAAAGAAATCTTTAATTATTAAGACCAATTTTATTGCTCAAAACCTTTTGAATTATTACTTCGTATTTTTGCAAGTTCATTTTGTTTTTGTCTCTCCATTGCACGGGCACGAGTTTTTTCGGGAAGATTATCGAAACAGTGGGGGCAAGATACTCCCAAACGAAACTTATGGGAATCACGATCCACGGCGGAGACTGGATGCCTGCAGGCATAGCATTGTTCATGGTTTCCAACTATTAGCCCGTTTCCAACGGCTATTCGCTGATCAAAAACAAAACATTCCCCCTGCCAAAGACTTTTATCTTCAGGTATTTTTTCCAGATATTTAAGAATTCCACCCTTCAAATGAAAAACTTCCTTAAACCCCTGTTGCAACATAAAGGAAGAGGCTTTTTCACACCGAATCCCGCCTGTGCAAAACATGGCAATTTTTTGATGCTTTTCAGGATCAAGATTGTTATTCACAAATGAGGGGAAGTCACGAAATCGCCTCGTATTCGGATCAATTGCTCCTTTAAAGGTTCCTATGTCAAATTCATAATCATTTCGGGTATCAATGATTATCACTTCGGGGTCAGAAATTAGTTCGTTCCACTCTTCAGGTGAAACATAAGTTCCGACAAGTGTGTTTGGATCAACTGATGGAACACCAAGAGGGACAATTTCTTTTTTTAATTTAACTTTCATTCGGTCAAAAGGAGGTTCATTGGTGTACGACTCTTTATGATCAATGTCATGCAAGCGAGAATCAGAACGGAGAAAATTCATCAAGGAATCAATACTTTCCCGCGATCCAGCAACAGTTCCATTGATACCTTCTAAGGCAAGCAGAATTGTACCGTTGATATTTTTGGAAAGGCAAAACTCGAGAAATGGTGCCTTTAAATCTTGAAAATCAATTAATTTGGCAAATTTATAAAAAGCTGAAACTACAAATTCCGTCATAATGAAACCATGATCATATTAAAAAAAAATTATGTGGATTTGTTAATAATCCCAACATTCCATGATACACAGGTTTTAATTGGTCTTGTATTGAAATATGACCACTTAAATACGCACTGATATACAAATTTATCACAGAAGCCATTACCAAGCAAACAAAGTAGCGCAAATCTTAAAATCCAAATCTTTGATATTCTTCATTTATTATCAAAAAAACGGACCAAAGGTTATATTGTTAAAATTGATTGAATAATAAATGAAAATTTTAATATTCGATTTACTAACTATTAATTAATTTGTTTAAATAATTTATTCATATGAAGAAAAAGAAAATATGAGTCATAGTTTTCGTAAAAAAATTGAAGATAAAAAAAACTTTGAAATAAAAAAAAGTATTCCTGTTTGGATGTATTTAAATGTAATCGCCTTAGATGCTCCTTTCATAGCTGTGCTATGGCAATATTTTTTAATGAAGACATTTAAACTTGAAGTTTCGATCAGTGAAACCATGGCGCTCTTTTTTGTGGTATGGTTTATTTATTTAATTGATCGATTTTTTGATTCCTTTATTGATTTTCACAAGACTGAGAGACATTTTTTCACCAAACAACATCCCAAGCTTATAATTCTTTTAATTTTATTCACTTTCATGACATCGCTTTTGCTAATCATTAATTTAGATCCATCAATCATTAGAGGGGGGGTGGTTCTAGGTTGCTTTATTATTTTCTATTTTCTACTTGTTCACGCTGGCGCGAAAAATCTCATAGTCCAGACAATTAGCAAAGAAATGCTAGTGGGAATCGGGTTTGGAACCGGGGTTGGACTCCCCGTTATAGTTTCTGATTTACCAATTGAAACATGGTTGCCAACAATCGCCTTGTTTTGTTTGATTTGCTGGTTGAATTGCAGGTTGATTGACAAATGGGAATCAAAAAATCAAACACTTTCAAGGAAAGATATCGCCTTTGTCATTTTAATTTTTTTAATCATGTTTAGTTGTGAATTAAAAATGGCAATAACAATCCTTATTTCCCTTGCTTGTTTTGGATTCATCGAAAAATTTTATGGTGGAAAGAACCCGAAATTATCCAGGGTCCTTGCTGATATTTCATTATTGTCTCCTTGTATTTTTCTGGAACTTAAATGATTACACCAAATTATGATAAACTAGCACCATGGTATTCATTTCTTGAAAAAATCAGCTTCGGTGAAGAACTTCAGAAATGTCGAACCTTGAATTTAAATCATGCAAAGGAAGCAAAAAATATTTTAATCCTAGGTGATGGGAATGGCCGATTTCTAGAATCCCTTTTAAATATCAACCCAGTTGGAAAAATAGACTGTATAGACATAAGTATTAAGATGATGGCCCAGGCAAAAAATAGAATCAAATCAAAGCCTGGTGTGAAAAATGTTAAATTTATTCATGCAAATATTTTTGACAGAAAGCTTGAGATTGGCTTTTACGACCTAGTGGTTGTGAACTTTTTTTTGGATTGTTTTACATTCAGTGAATTAAATAGTTTAATTTGAAACATTTATCACGGCCTATCACCGGGTGGATTTCTAATCAATGGGATTTTAATATTCCAGATACACTATTCAAAAAAATATCTGCTCGTTTTATCCTAATGGGTATGTATGTTTTTTTTAAGATATTCACCCGGCTATCAGCCAGTAAATTAATCGATCCTGAGCCTATATTAAAATCAAATGGTCTTGTTCTTAAAAACAAAAGTGAAATTTTCGGTTCATTTTTAAAATCCACATTATGGTTGAAACCTATTGTTTGATCCAAGTTATGAATTGAATTTCCAAAGTATCACTTTAATTGCCAAATCTTTTTGTTAATATTTCAAGTGTTTTCAAAAAAAAGGGAGAAAAGAAATGAAAACAAAATTGATCATTGTTTTATTACTAGCTGGTTTTGCCATGGTTTCATACGGTTTGGCCAAGGAAAATGCGCTTGATCTTTCCGGTACCTGGAGTGGAAATTGGATTAGCGATAATTCAGGGCACTCTGGTCCTATGAAAGCTGTTTTTCGTTCAGCGGGAGCTGAATCTTACGAAGTAACATTTTCTGGAAGGTTTTTTAAAGTCATTCCCTTCAGGTACAAGGTTGTTCTATCAGTCAAAGGCAAGGACGGTGAAAAATTACTGCTTAGCGGAAACCAAAGACTATTTGGCTTTGGGACATTTGAATATACAGCAGTAGCTGATGAAAGCTCATTCTCCGCAAGCTATTCATCAAGGAAAGATAATGGAAGATTTGAGTTAAGTAAGACTCGTTGATATTTAATAAAAATACCTGCCTGAAATTAATACAGGCAGGTATTCAAAAATAAACAAAAATTTACTTAGCTGTCTTTTTCTTGTTTTCTTCAACCTGCTTTTTAACATCAACACTATCAGTGTTTACTGTTTTAGCAACTTTCTCAGACAACTTTTTGGCAACCAAACCACTTGGATCGCAACCTGGAGCAATCGCGACAATTTTGCCACCCTTTTCAATCAAAAAGTTAGTTGGCATTGTTTTAGTGTCAAAAACTTTCCAGCTATCACCCTTGGAATCAACGGCATAAAGCATGCTTATGTTCTTAGCTTTTGCATATGTTGCAACCTTTGCATCTGGTTCCTTGAAAATAGCCAATGAAGTGAGCCCTGAATCCTTATAGGCATCATGGATAGCTTGAAAATAAGCAAGCTCTTGATCACAACCAGAACAACCACAAGTGAGGCGAACAAGAACCGCTCCCTTGGCTGTCAAATCAGCAAGATTTATTTCTTTGCCGTTTGAGTCTTTTATTTTGAAGGAAGGGGCTTGTCCACCAATTTCTACTTTCTTGGAAGGCAACTTATTAGGCTCTTCACCATTTATTGCAACAGTCAAACTTAGGCACACAAAGAATGATAAAAATCTTTTCATTTTAAAACCTCATAGGTGGGTAGTTTGTAACAATCACATATCCAATATCGTATTTTTTTATAAAAAATGCAAGTTAATATGACTTATTGCCTTTGAAGTTTTAAATAAAATGACTTCTTACAAGATTTAATTACAATGCATTATTAATAATTTGTAATTTAATTAATGAGAGATAAATTATGAATTGGATCAAGGCTTTTAATTTAATTGTTATCATTTCATTATTTATTCCTGGATTTTCAATTGCTGCAGCGGAAAAACCACTTAACATTTTAATTCTTTATGCTGATGATTGGCGCAACGACACACTTGGTTGTGCTGGTAATCCCATAGTTTTAACGCCAAATCTTGATAATCTAGCCAACAAAGGTATTCGATTTTCACACAATTATGTGACCACATCAATTTGTGGGGTAAGCAGGGCAAATTTATTAACGGGACAATGGATGTCACGACACGGCAACCAAGCCTTCGCCATGTTTAAAACCCCTTGGGAACAAACATTTCCCGGATTACTCAGAAAAAACGGCTACTACACCGGGCATGTGGGCAAATGGCATAACGGGGTTTTTCCAAAAGATAAATATGATTTTGGTAAAAGTTATTCGGGCAATCACTGGATTAAAAATTCAAATGGAGAAATGATCCATGTAACTAAAAAAAACCAATTAGACGCACTTGAATTTCTTGAATCGAAACCTTCAGATAAGCCCTTTCTTCTAACTGTGGCATTCTTCGCAACACATGCAGTTGATGGCAATCCAAAACAATATCTTCCTCAGCCTGAAAGTATGGAATTTTATAAAAATATTACAATTCCCATCCCCAAAACAGCAACAGATGAACATTTTCGAAAATTACCAGCTTTTATTGCAAATGAAAAAAATGAAGGCCGTAACCGCTGGCACTGGCGTTTTGACACTCCTCAAAAATATCAGGAATACATGAAGAATTATTACCGGCTTGCGACAGAGGTGGACGACACTTGTGGCAAGATTATTGCGGATTTGGAGAAGCGCAAACTGCTAGATTCAACCTTGGTAATTTTCACGACAGACAATGGTTACTTCCATGGTGAACATGGACTTGCTGACAAATGGTATCCTTATCAGGAAAGCATAAGGGTTCCACTTATAATACTGGACCCTCGAATGGCTAAATCAAATGCCGGTTCAATTAATGATGAAATCACACTAAATGTTGATCTCGCACCGACAATTTTAAACGCTTCTAAAGTCGAAATTCCCAAAACCATGCAAGGCAGGGATCTTTCCCCCTTATATCTTGAGAAAAGCATTACCAGTTGGCGGAAAGAGTTTTTTTATGAGCATGCGATAATCAAAAACAAGGAATTCATTCCAGCTTCGGAGGCGCTGGTTCAAAAAAACATCAAATATATTTATTGGCCGGATTATGCCACCGAAGAGCTATATGATTTAACCAAAGATGCTTTTGAGGAAATCAATGTAATCCAAAATGAAAATTACAAGGATATTCTTGAACAGTCAAGGACTCGATTCAAGATATTAAAAGCAGAAGCAAGATAGATGAGTTTGATTATTTCGCACCAAAACGGGCACGATCTATCGCGAAATCAACCAGTTCCTGTGATTTAAAAAAACCCTCAAAGAAATTGTGCCCCTGGCCTTTTAAGATTATTAATTTGACAAGATCCTGTTGATTTTCATTCTTGTATTGGTTGTAAAATTCCTGGGAATTTTCCCGCAGGGGAACGACTTTGTCCACATCACCATGAATCAAGGCGACTGGAATTTTTGATTTTGCCAATACCCCGATTTTGGAAATGGGATTCAATTCAGATAATCTTGTTTCCAGTTCAGATTTAGTCAACCCGTAAGATGTGGCAGTTCTATCAAGACCAGGATAAGTGCGAAAATCAAAAACAGGATAAACACCAATAATACCTGCAACTTTTGAAGGATTCTGAATCGCCCAACTTGAAACCCATAAGCCCCCCCGACTTCTTCCAAACAAGCACGGTTTTTTGGCAAAACCCTTTTTATCGACTAATTCTGAATAAAGGTCATTAAAAAGTTGGTTACTTTTCGGACTTCCAAAACCTTCACCAACATCAATACCGGCAACTGCTATACCAGCATTAAGAAACTGCTCATGCATCCATTTTTCATGCTGATCAGGATACGCAGGCAATGTGGGCGCATAAATGATCCAAGGTTGAGGGGATGATCTTTTAGGTTGCTCAGGCAACATGACAAATGCCTGTCTTTCAGAAACAGTGAAAACCTCCCCTGGAAATAAAAGGGATTTTTTTTGTCCGAAAGACAAAGAGGTGAAAAATACAATGAAAAGCATGAAAAACAAGAATAAACGCTTAAACAATTGAAAATCTCCGCTTAAAGAACAAACTATTTCTTCTTTTTGGTGTCCTTCATTTCCTTGTACTCGGTCAAAAGGAAATAATCGTCCAAAGTTGATTCAAGGGAGGGAAAATTACGAAATCCAGTTTTCGAAACAGTTCCTGATTTTCCGATAATCTTAAAAAAGCCAGACTCAGCCTTATCATCAGGTTTTAACACAAGTTTTACTGGACTGGGTGATTTGGATGTCACTGTCAGTTCCTCAGCAGACCAACCTTTTGGTAAATCAATTGCCTTGAACATAATATCCGCTGAGTGCCCCAAAACTCTGGATATTTTGATGGGTACTTCAACAGGCTTTTTATCTTTCGGTGAAAATATATCTCCATCCACAGAAAAATCAAAATCTTGAACCATGAGGCTGAATGTCAATCGATAATAGTATGTATCCCCATGGTGTTTATGCAAATCTGAAATTTTCAATATCATCGGTTCCCCATTGGATGTTATTTCCAGGGAAGCATCACGGTTTGAAGTTCCTTCATCATCAACCCTTTTGATTTCTTTTCCAGAGGAGTCAACCTGAACAATCAATGGGTCAAGATCAGAACCTATCGAACGAGCATCAACTTTAACCTTGTATTTTTCACCCTTCTTAAATTTAAGGTCGAAGGAGTCATTTTTATCAACATCAAGGCAACCGCTGATAACACACGAAGATTCAACGGACATGTTTTGTTTTGATTTTAAATAAACCAGCGAAGGGTATGGGGTGCTACTCACAGAAATATTCCCAGCAATGCCCGATTTAAAAACCCGAACTGGACTTAAATCATCTTGACCCCTCAGGGTGACTTGATCCAAATCCTTTGATAGATTCCAGCCTCGAAGTTTTAAATTTTGTGATTTCCCAGCCTGCAAAGATAAAGGTAAGACATGATCCAAATAAGGACCAGTGGTGATTGTTAGTCGATAAATATAAGTATCTGCTCCAGAAAATCGAATTGATGTATCCGGCACTGAAGGGAAAGCAAATATACGAACCCGATACGCTCCATCACTTGGCGCGGTGAAAGAGATGAATGGATCAAGGCCATGTCTATCATGATTTTCGGCAAGAATAAAACCATCGGGGGAGAGAATTTGCATCGCTGCATCCATGGGAGATTCAATCCCCTGGTTTCCCATTAGCTGGGCGATGATAGTTTGCCCTTTTTTGGTGTCAACTGCGAAGGAATCTGTATCCCCAGCAATACCCAATTTACCATTAATTAGAACTGGGCCAGCGCCAACATTTTGTGGTTTAAGATATGTATTATTGGGTTCAACTTCTTCTAATTCAGGGACAGTTCCCACCCAAAAAGCCTTAGGTGCGGATGTGCCATCCTTGTTAAAAATCCTGAATATTTTTGGACCCGGTGTGGCATTTGGTTCAATCTTTATGGAAATTTTATTCTTATCTTTGAATTCAATTTTAATGTCGGAAGAATTTACAGTTATCTTTGGAGGCCATTCAGGAAAAGTACCGCTTAGGGTTGCATCAACAGTTTTGCCAATTTGCCCACCAGCGGGAAAAATATGGGTGACAACTGGAGCAACAGCCCACGATGTGCCATGAAAAATAAGAACAGCATTTATAAGGTAAAGCCAAACACGCATTACCCCATAAGCTCCTTGATCGGTTCAGGGTTGGCGACTATGTGAGCGGGTCTGCCATTTGGCGCATACAAAATCTTATCTGGTGAGATACCAAGTTTGGTATAAATGGTTGAGGAAAAATGCTCAGGGGTGAGCACTCGCTCACAGGCTGCATAACCACGCTTATCAGTTGCACCAATAACTTGTCCGCCAGGCGTTCCTCCGCCAGCAACCATTATCGACATTGCATTTGACCAATGATCACGACCACCATCCTTGTTTATTTGTGGAGTCCTGCCAAATTCACCTAGAACCAGTACCAAGGTTGTTTCAAGCATGCCTCTTTGGTCGAGGTCCTTGACTAAAGCGGCTATAGTTGCATCGAATGTGGGCAATCTTTTTTCCAAAGTTGGAAAGATGTTGGTATGGTGGTCCCAACCACCTTCATTGATCACGATAAAGGGAACACCCGCTTCAACCAACCTTCGCGCAAGCAAGGTTCTTTGGCCAAAATCGTTTCTACCATAGGATTCCCTAATGGAGTCTGGCTCACGCTGAATATCAAACGCAGCTTGGGCCTCAGACGACCGCATAAGGTCTAATCCCTGACGATAATGATCATCCATCGCGGTGGCTGGGTCACCGACCTGCTTGTCAGCAAAACGAACAAACTTATCAACAGCCTGCCGCATCTCTTCGCGATTAAATTTTCTGGAGCCATCGAGTTCCTTTGGAAGGCTAACATCCCTGACTCGAAAATTCGCACTATTGGGACTACCATCAACAACAAACGGGGCATGGCGCGCACCCAAGAAATTAGGCCCACCAGATCTGGTCATCGAGGGCATTGAAAAATAAGGGGGCAAGCCTGGAGGCGCACCTATTTCTGATGAAACCACAGAACCCATGCTCGGATGGAAACTCACAAATGCGCCACAACCAACTGGAATCCTTGGCGGGGCTCCGGTCATCATGTAATGATTACCAGCACCGTGGTTACCTTGGTCGTGTTGAACGGAACGTACAATTGCAAGCTTGTCAGCAATTGCAGAAAGCTGTGGTAGATGCTGGGAATATTGAACACCGGGAACCTTGGTGCTAATCGGCTTAAAAGAACCTCTGATCTCGGAAGGGGCATCTGGTTTTGGATCAAACATCTCGTAATGGGTTGGTCCCCCATCCAACCAAACGAGGATAACGCTTTTAGCCTGAACTTTATTTGATGCAAGATCACGGGCCTTCAAGGATGAGCAAAAGCCACCCCCAAGTAATCCACCCAAGCCAAGTATCAAACCATCACGCCTGGAGGGCAATTTTTTGAAATTGTTATTCATTGGTAACCCTTTGTTTAATCCACCAAAACAAATTCAGGAGAGTTTATCAAAGCCCAAAGCAAATCTTCCAAAGTTTGCCTTTTGGTTTGATTTTTACTTTTTGCAAGCGAAATCACACCATCTCGTTCAGCATTGGTCGGAAATCTACAGTAACATCGTAAATATAATTCTTCAATAGCCAATTCAATGGAAGTTGAGCCTGATGCCAACTTCGCAGATATGCCATTGTCAGATAATATTTTGGCTTGGATGTTTTTGGCGTTCATCAAGTGTAAAGCTTGAACCACAGTAGAATCTGAACTACGCTCACAAGGGGGGTCCTGATTAGGATCAGGCCGGCCAAAACTATCCAGAAACTCTGATGCCGAACGGAAAGTCCATATCTCCATGGCGCGCGATCCCTCAGGCATGGCAGGAAAACTTTCTGGTACACCCGTAACATCACTCACCATATCCAACAGTACCTCCGCACGGGGGCGAATCCTGTAGTGCCTGGAATGATTACGGGTATCTCCCTGGTTTCTTTCATTAGGTTTACTTGATAAAGCATATGCTTTTGAAGTAACTATCGAGTAAAGAATGTGCTTTACATCATAATGATGTTTTCGAAAATCATCAGCCAACGCATCAAGTAAAGCGGGATTTGTGGGAGGATTCGTCGCCCTCAAGTCGTCGACAGGATCCACGAGCCCCCTGCCCATTAAATCAGCCCAAATTCTATTAACCGCTGCTTTGGCAAACATGGGGTTCTCATCTGAAGTAATCCAATTGGCTAAAGCCTTTCTCGGATCCTCATCTTCAGAAAATTCCATTATTTTGCCTTTTAATGGGGCAGGTTTCATTACTTCCCCCGTCCTTAGGTGTTTTACATCTCCTTTTTTGGCTAAAAAGAACATTTCTTCGCTGCCTGAAATCGGTGCTGATATACCAGTCCCTTTTCTCCCAATCCTGCCAAAGAATGCGGCAAAATGATAAAAATCATCCTGTCCATATACTTCAAATGGATGATGATGGCATTTTGCGCACTCCAACCTGATTCCTAAAAATAAACGACTTATCACAGTGGTCAACTCATCCGGTTGCCTTTTGTCTCGAACCACAACCGAAGCGCCATCCCTGAAAGTGCTGCCATCCGCGGCTATGATCTGTCTTGCAAACTGGTCATAAGGCATATTCTTTCGAAAGCAATCGCGTAACCAAGTGTGTAAGACAAAAACAGCTTTCATTCCCACATGATAAGGATTAGGTCTTAAAAGATCGGCCCATTTATTTGCCCAAAAATCAGCATATTCGGGTCTAGAGAGCAACCGAATTGCAAGTTTTTCTTTTTTATCCGGAGCCTTGTCAGCCAGCCAAGACCTTGACTCATCGGGGGTTGGCAGACGTCCAATTAGGTCTAAATATATCCTCCTTAAATAAGTATGTTCTTCCGCCATACCGGAGGGGGATAGCCCTAATTTAAGAAACTTATCAGAAAGCAATTGATCAATGTAATGTTCCGATTCAATCCTTGCGGGTGGAATGGAATTTATGGACTGTGGCATGGGCATGGTAACCATGCAAACGCTGAATTTTTCCATGAAACGTGCCATGATCGCAGCCTCTCCGGGCAGCGGGCCGGATTGAATCAGGCCATCAGCATCAATTGAAGCCAAAACACTTTCACTTGATTGGAACGCAGACAAATGTGTCACATCTCTGCTGCTTCCATCACTATATCTGGCTAAAACCCGGGTTTGAACTTTGGAACGAGGAAGCATTTTCACTTCCGATGGTATTATTTCAATATTCTCCACTTTTATTTCATCAGCGGCGCTCCTTGGCTGTCCAGCTTTGATCCATTCAAGAATTTTGGAATAGGCATTACCATCTTCAGGTAACTTTTTGCCACCACCGTGCGGAACCTGACCGGATGCCTTTTTTAAGAGAAGACTGTCTTTTGGTGAAGCCGGAAATATCCTTCTGCCCCTTGACTCTGAGGTTAATGCATGAAAATCGAAATCATTGTCGAACCCCAACAAAGAAAGTTGAAATCCATTTTGACCTCTTTGCTTGCCATGACATGGACCGGAATTACACCCGTATCTTGTCAGAATTGGCTGCAGGTCTTTTTCAAAAGTAACCATGGAATTGGGTTCGGAGTTGGAAATATTCACTGGAACCGATTGAACCATGTTTCCGCTAACTACTTCGATTTTTGTTTTTCCGGGGTTATTTGAAACCACCTGACCTTTGATGGATATTTTAGCTGTTTTGGGTTCAAGAGATTTAAAAACACAAGCAAAAGTAACATCTTCGCCCTTGCTGTTTAAAACCCTAAGTTGAATTTGCTCCCCAGAACCTTTTAAATCTATCACGGGGGGATCCACAGTTATGCCTTCAGCGGCAAAAGCATAACTTGTTGAAAAATATAGGCTTGCAAAAATTAATACAATTACAGAAATCATTATCAAAACATCTCTAAAATAAAAAAACGAAACTACCTAATTTATCCTACCAAAGAAAATTTACTTTAAAAAAGCAAAAAATGTGGATGTTAACAATTATTAGCATCGAAATAACCTAGCCATATCTTTAAAAAAAGCGGGTTTAGTAAAAATATAATGTGATTGACCGATAAATAATTAATATTTAGCTTATCAGTAGTTTGTTATCCTACCTGGTTTGGAGTCTTTATTAATGCTTCAGCGCTTATCATTATTTTTTTTAGTGTTTATAAATGGTTGTGCAGGAGACGACCGAGGTTTAGCACCAGTATCCGGCACAGTTTTTTTTAATGATAAACCTCTTCCTAATGCTGGTGTAATTTTTACCCCTATCGAGGATAATGTCCGGGTTGGGGTGGGTAGCACTGATAAAGATGGGAAATACCGGCTTAGTTCTTTTCAAATTCATGATGGTGCAAAAATCGGGAAACATAATGTATCGATTCGTGCTTATGAGGTTTCAGATGGTCCATTTAAACCTGCTGATGACATAAGTTTTGTACGGGGAAAAATGATCACACCTCTAAAATATGCCAAACCCGAAACATCAGGTTTAACTGCTGAGGTTGAAAGAAAAAACAATGTGATTGATTTTAAGATTTATGATTAGAGTTTAACAATGAAAGGTAATTCCATGTTGAAAAAAATTTACATCAAAGGGTTTACCCTTATTGAATTACTCGTTGTGATTGCAATTATCGGAATCTTGATTGGTCTTTTACTGCCTGCAGTTCAGAAAGTCAGGTCTTCTGCCGCTCGCGCTAAATGTAGTAACAATATCAAGCAACTTGGTTTAGCAATGCATAATTATCTCGGAGTGTATAATTCATTTCCACAAACTCAGTTTGATGTAACGGGTGGGCAAACTGGCTTGGCAAATTGGGGATGGATTCCAAAACTTTTACCTTATATCGAACAGGAAGCATTGGCAAAACTTGTTGATTTTAATGACAGTTATTCTACCCCAAAAGCCTTACCTGTAAGAATGGCCGTAATCCAGTCAATTAATTGCCCTTCCGACCCACAACCTCCTTCAAATAATACCTATGGTGATTTTTCCACCGCAGGCCCTTATGGGGTATACGGTTCACCCCAATGGGGTTGTCCGCCTCAAAACGGCGCTCCTGCTGCTGTTCCGGATATTCCCGCTTCAGGTCGCTTTTATGCACAACATTCAAGTTATTACGGGTCTTATGGAGATGGTTACTCTACTAGTTCAGGATACCCTTATGGTGCAACTAATAATGGGCAAATAGGGGACGACGGTTGTGACCAATATACAGCCTCTGGTTCTTGGCAGAGATACAACAATGGTGGTGATCCACTTGTTTCAGATGGGGCGCCACAACCAACATCCTATTTAGGTGGTGATAAAGATGGTAACGGAGGCAGAGGTTTTTTTGGTGGGGGTAAAGGCCCTACAAATCCCACCGGAGTAGCGACAACGGCTAAAAATGTAAGAACTGGAGATGTTACTGACGGTTTATCCAACACCATTATGATTGGTCATACTGTGTCCAATGCTGCAGGGAGCAAAGAAGGTTGGTACCAAGGTATGTCCATAGGTGGAACATCACTTCCTCCGAATTATCTAAGACCCTGCATGCAATCTGGACAAAATTATAATTGGGCCCCTGCAGGCTCTCCCTGCCAACCGGCAGCCTGTGGAAGACAATCTTGGCAAACCCGTGGTTTTAATAGTTATCACACCGGCGGTATTCTTGTTTCAATGGGTGATGGCTCAGTAAAATTCATAAATGATGGAATCAATCAAAAATCATACAACGCTTTGGGCAGCAAGGCTGGTGGGGAGGTAACACCAGACTTTTAAACAGCGATCATCCCAAAACTGAATAATTTTAAAGGAGCTTGAATAATGCAAATTTTTCTAAACATATGTTTCCTTCTCAAAATCAAACTTATGTCAGTAAATTTTTTACAAGAAAAAACGAACATCAAACTAATTCCCTTAGTAGTAGTTTTATCCGGCTGTTTTGGAGAAAGCTCTGGTATTGCTCCGGTTTCGGGGACAATCACTTTTAAAGGCAAACCTCTTCCAAATGCCAGCATCACATTCACACCCGAAGATTCCGCGTCAAGAACTGCGGTTGGCAGCACCGACAAAGACGGTAAATATCAACTTACATCTTTTAAAAGTAAAGATGGAGCAAAGATTGGCAAATACAAGGTAACAATTCGTGCCGAGGAGGGCGGGGATAGCAATCTCAAACCTGCAGATGCGCTGGATTTTGTAAGGGGTAAAATAATCACTCCGATTAAATACTCCAATGCTGAATCTTCCGGACTATCTGCTGAGGTTTTGAATAAAAACAATGTATTTGATTTTGAACTTCGTGATTAATTACTTTATGAGGCTTGATTTTTCATGAAAAACAAAAGATCTACCACTGCATTCACACTTATCGAATTGCTGGTAGTAATAGCTATCATTGCAATTCTGATAGGCCTTCTACTTCCAGCAGTACAAAAAGTCAGGGAAGCTGCTGCTCGAGCAAAATGTAGTAATAATTTAAAACAACTCGGCTTGGCAATGCAGAATTATGCCGGAACTTACAATTGTTTTCCCCAAACTCAGTTTCCTTCAGATGGTTCCTGGACGGGGCTCGCTTGCTGGGGATGGATACCAAAACTGCTTCCATACATAGAGCAAGAGGCATTGGGCAAACTTCCGGATTTTAATTTCAGTTATGGCACAGCCAGAGTCAAGCCCATAAGAATGGCGGTTTTGCAACAATTGCATTGCCCATCAGACCCCAGACCAGCATCCAATAACACTTATGGAGATTATAATGGTGGCGTGGGTGTTATCGGAAACGCAAGCGGATGGAGCTGCACTATAGCTGCAGCGGATGTTCAACCTGGTGATGGCCCCGATCTTCCAAACAACACATATTACGCCCAGCATTCCAGTTATGTGGGATCATTTGGGGATGGATATACTGCTAGCGCGGGAAAACCCTATAACGCCGCATCCGATGATGGATGCGATAAATATAGCGCTAGAGGCTCTTGGGCTCTTTATAACAACGGTGGAGACCCCATCGCAGGCCCAAAACGCACTCATTATCTTGGGAGTAGCGGCATAGGAAACTCCGGTGATGTCAGTGGTGGCAGAGGTTTTTTTGCAGGAAGAGGTAACACGGGTGTTCCAAACTGCAATGTGCCTGCTGGTAGCACTTCCAAAACCGCCAACACCATTCGAATAGCTGATGTTCCAGATGGTTTATCAAATACCATTATGATTGGACATACTGTTTCAAATGCTGCCCATAACAGGTCCTCATGGTATCAAGGTCAGTCGGTTGGAGGAACATCGTTGCCGCCAAATTATATCCGACCTTGCATGCAGTTAGGCCTAAACATCAACAGTGTCCAAGCCAACAATACGCCATGCAAACCAGCTTCCTGTGGAGACCCGGGTTGGCAGGCTTGGGGTTTCAACAGTTACCATACAGGTGTGATTATGGTGTGCATGGGCGATGGCTCAATTCGAACAATTGCAGATGGGATAAATCAAAAATCTTACAATGCACTTGGAAGCAGAGATGGTGGCGATATCAGTAATGATTGATATTTGTCATATGAATC
>SXGQ01686415.1_pt1 | contig 60975 bp, 46 predicted proteins | sample 3178371 | NCBI WGS metagenome assembly SXGQ01 (sample SAMN11356859, study PRJNA531348) | freshwater metagenome | isolation source: freshwater sample F1-20 | place: China: Fuxian Lake, Yuxi | collected 2017-12-25
CATTCTGGCTGGGCCTGCGCCCATGCCGCTTCGATCTCTGCCACCACCGCGTCACCTAATTTTGGAAAATATCGCGCCATAGCTGATTCTTGGCGGAATCCCGCTCTCTTGTATAGTCTATTTATCTAGGGACGTTGGTATGATTCGATGCAGGAGCGAGCTTGCTCGCGATTTTGCGCGCGGAATCGCGGGCAAGCTCGCTCCGGCAATTTTTCCAACGGCAGTTGATCCCGTCGCTCAATCCGCGTCTGGCGCGATGTAGTGGCAGCCTTTGCTCCGCGGATTTAGCGTGGCAGCGTGGACGACCAGCAGAGCGGTCTGCACGGCGTTGCGCAGCTCAATCAGGTCGCGGGTGAGGCGACAGCCGCGGTAAAAACTCTGAATTTCTTCGCGCAGCTCCAACAAAATGCGGCGGGCGCGGGTGAGGCGTTTGGGAGAGCGCACGACGCCGGCATAGTTCCACATCGTCGTCTGGATTTGCTGGATGTCCTGCCGCACGAGCACGGGGTCGGCTTCGCGCGTGGGGCTTTCCCAGGCGCGGGGCTCGGGCAGGTGATACGCGAGGCGCGCGACATCTTCGGCATCGGCGAGCGCGGTGAACTTGGCGCTCGTGAGGCACTCGAGGAGAGACGTGCTCGCGAGGCGGTTGGCGCCGTGTAGGCCGGTGCAGCCGGTTTCGCCGACGGCGTTGAGGTGGCGGATGTTGGTGCGGCCGTGGAGATCGGCGTGGACGCCGCCGCAGGCAAAATGCGCGGCGGGCACGACGGGGATCGGCTCGCGGGAAATATCCACGCCGTGGCTGAGGCAGCGCGCGTAGATCGTGGGAAAACGTTCGCGGATGAATTCGGGCTTCATCGCGGAGAGATCGAGGAACACGCACGACTCGCCGCTGGCGGCCAGCTCCTGCTTGATCGCGCGGGCGACGACATCACGGGGCGCGAGCGAGCCGCGCGGGTGCACGCCGTCCATGAAACGCTCGCCCTTGGCGTTGATGAGCACACCGCCCTCGCCGCGGAGGGCCTCGGTGACGAGGAAGCGCGGGGCGTTTTTCTTGGCGAAGACGGTCGGATGAAATTGGACGTATTCGAGGTCGATGAGGCGCGCGCCCACGCGATACGCCATCGCGACGCCGTGGCCGACGCTGCCGGGCTGGTTGGTGGAGTGTAGGAAAATTTGCCCGAGGCCGCCGGTGGCGAGGATGGTTTTCTTGGCGACGATGGCGACGGTTTCGCCGGTGACGGTGTCGAGCACGTAGGCGCCGAAGCAGGTGAGCGGCTCGTATTTGTCGGCGGAGTCGGCGGAATTATGCGAGAGCGTGAGCAGGTCGATGGCGACCCAGCCCTGGCGGCGCGTGATGCGCGGCGTGGCGTCCACGCGTTGCGCGACGCGGTCGAGGATGGCGTGGCCGGTGGCGTCCTTGGCGAAGATGATGCGCTTCTCGCTGTGCCCGCCCTCGCGGGTGAACTCGAGTTTGCCGGCGGCGTCGCGGTCGAAGGCGACATGGAGTTCGTCGAGCAGGAGTTCCTTCACTGCGGCCGGGCCCTCGTTGACGAGTTGCGCGACGGCGGCGGGATTCGAGGTGTGGTCGCTGGCTTCCTGGATGTCCTGCGCGAGCGAACCGGCGTCGGTGGCGGTGGTGGTGTCGTATATAATTCCGCCCTGCGCCCAATCGCTGTTAGCGGCGAGGGGTTCGGAGAGGGAAAGAAGTTCAACCGCAAGTCCGCGCTTGGCGGCTTCGAGCGCATACGCCGAGCCCGCGAGCCCGGCGCCAATCACGAGACAGTCGGTGCGGAGGGTTTTCATTTTTGGTCTATGACTGGCAGCACTCGGAGGCCGCAGTGACGCGCAAATTCGCGTTGGCGCACGTCGAAACTTAACAGTGTGTCGGCCCCTAGCACACGCGCCGCCGCCACGTGGAGCAGATCGAGCGTGCGCACGCCTAAGCGGGCGGTCAGTGAGGCGGAAAGCATTTCACCTTCCTCGTAATGCCGGTAGACTGGAAGTGGCGTGCGCCGGAGAATGCTGGTCTCCAGACACTCCAACATCCGCCGTTGCATTCTGCCGAGGCCGGTCGGATCGAGTTTACTCTGAAAAACGAGCGACCGCGCTGCGTTGTTGAACTCAAGTGCGCCGAAAAACGTCAGCGGTATCGCCGGTGCGGTGAGCGCGGTCGCGAGGACCTGTTTCGCTGCCAGACTGTTTCGATCCTGACCGACAAACGAGAGGAGAAACGAGGTATCCGCGTAAGCGTTCACCGTTCCAAGAAATCCACGTAACTGAAAGGCATAATCTTCCCGCCAAAATCTTCATCGAGCCATTTCTTATAGTCCGGCGGCGTCCAAGTTTTTGCTGCGGCTTTCACGGGACGCGCAGCTTTGTTCCTGGATTTGGGTGCGCGGCGCAGCGGCGACTTGGGCGTGGCGGCTTTCATGGGAGAAATGAAGAGTTGGACGAAAAATGAGTCAACGGCGCGCCGGCAGAATCGTGAGACTCAAGTCGGCCGCCGGGGCGGAGTGGGTGAGGGCGCCGACGCTGATGACGTCCACGCCGGGCAAGGCGTAATCGCGGAGGGTTTCGAAGCGCACGCCACCGGAGACTTCGACGACGGCAGAGCCTGCGATGATCGCGACGGCGCTGCGAATGAGCGCGGGCGACATGTTATCGAGCAGGATCACTTCGGCACCGGCGCGAACGGCTTCTTTCACCTCGGCGAGCGTGGTGGTCTCGACCTCGATCTTCGCGGAGTGAGGGGCGGCGAGGCGCGCGAGCTTCACGGCCTTGGTGAGCGAGCCGGCGGCGGCGATGTGGTTGTCTTTGATGAGGACGTGCTCGCCGAGGGAGGAGCGGTGGTTCACGCAGCCGCCGCAGCGCACGGCGTATTTCTCGTGGGCGCGCCAGCCGGGCGTGGTCTTGCGGGTGTCGACGACGCGGGTGGTCGTGCCGGCGAGGGCATCCGCGTAGCGGCGCGATTGCGTGGCGACGCCGGAGAGGCGCTGAATGAAATTGAGGGCGGTGCGCTCGGCGGTGAGGAGCGATGCGGTGGGGCCGGTGACGGTGAGAACTTTGGAGCCGTTTTTGACGCGGTCCCCGTCGGCGGCAGTGAGTTTTACCTTAAGCGCGGGGTCGACCCGGGCAAAGACGGCGGCGGCGATTTCGACGCCGCAGAGCGTGAGGTCTTGGCGGGTCTCGATGAAGGCGCGGGAGCGGTGGCTCGGCGGGAAGATCGCGCGGCTGGTGACGTCGCCGAGCCCGGCGTCTTCGTCGAGGGCGAGGTCAATCAGGTGCGCGGTGCGAGGCGTGAGCATAATTTTAAAAACAAGGCGTTTCCGAAAGTTTGTCATCTATTACATGACAAATTTTCGGTTGTAGCGGGGGTGGTTTTTAGTCGCTGGGGGTGAGTTCGAACATGCGGTCGATGCACTTGGCGGCGCGGAGGCGGAGGTCCTCGTCGAGGGTGACGATCTGGTCGGGGCGCGGGGCGCGGAGGGCATCGCGGATTTTCTCAAGGGAGTTCAGCTTCATGTAGGGGCAGAGGCGGCAGCCGCCGATGAAGTGTTTCTCGGGTGACTCGACCTCGAGCCGGCCGACGAGGCCGCACTCGGTGAGCATGAGGAAGTAGGGCGCGGGGGTCGTCTTGACGTATTTCATCATCGCGCCGGTGCTGCCGACGAAATCGGCGACGGCGGCGACCTCGGCGGTGCATTCGGGGTGGGCGACGACCTTGAGGCCGGGAAATTGGGCACGGGCGGCGTGGACCTGCGCGGCGGTGAACTCGTCGTGAACCATGCAGGTGCCGTCGGAGGAGATAATTTCCTTGGTGACGCCGCGGCGCTTGAGCTCGCTACGGACGTTGTCGGCCATGAGGCGGTCGGGCACGAACAGGATGCGCTGGGCGGGCAGGTTGGAGACGATGTCGTAGACGTTGCCGGAGGTGACGCAGACGTCGCTCTCGGCTTTCACGTCGGCGGTGCTGTTGATGTAGCAAACGACGGTGGCGTCGGGGTAGAGGGCTTTCAGCTTTCGCACGCCGTCGCCGTCGATGGAATCGGCGAGGGAGCAGCCGGAGCCGCGGTCGGGGACGATGACGGTGGCGTCGGGTGAGAGGATTTTGGCCGTTTCCGCCATAAAAACGACGCCGGCAAAAAGGATGACCTTGGCCTTGGCCTCCTTGGCTTTGAGGCTGAGGAAGTAGGAGTCGCCCTTGAAGTCGCCCACGCCGTAGACGATCTCGGGCTCGACGTAAGAATGGGTGAGGATGACGGCGTCTTTCTCCCGCTTGAGGCGGTTGATCTCAAGGGTGAGCGGCGCGATGGCGAGGCAAGTCTCGTAGTTCCACTTTTTGCCGCGCGGATCGCACTCCACGTGCATGAGCGAGCCAAGCAACCGGGTGGCCTCGGCTTCGATTTCTTGAGCGGTGTCGGTCATGAGGGTGAGAGGATGCACGTTTCGGCCGTGATGGTCAAAGCCGGGGTGTGTCTTGAGTTTGGCGGCGGCGCTTGCGACCCGAACAATCTTTGTTGTCATTGCCCGGTATGAAACGCCCGGCCACCGACACCTCCCTCCGCACCGGTTTGCGGCGGATTGGCGCGGAGGCGCCCGAGGTGATCGAGTTGTTCGACTACTTGGAGGACCTGCCGCTCTGGATGAAAGACGTCGCCGGCACCTACCAGTGGGTAAGCGTCTCGTTTCTCCTCAATTTCGGCCTGAAGACCCGCGAGGAAGTCATTGGCCACAACGACTACGATCTCTGCGGCGAAGCGCTCGCCAACCAATACCGCATCGACGACGAGCGCGTGCTCCGCGGTGAGCGGATTCTTTCGCGGGTGGAACTCGTCGGCCGGTTCGACCACACCGCGCGCTGGTGCGTGACCTCGAAAATCCCGTTGCATGACGCCAAGGGCAAGGTGGTGGGCAATGCCGGCGTCACGCGGCCGCTCGCGGCGCAGGGTCCGGGCACCCCGACCGATTCGCCGCTCAGCGAGGCCATCCGGCACGTGAGCCAGCACTTCGCCGAACCTATTACCAACCAAGAACTCGCCGCGGCCTGCGGGCTGTCCGTGCGGGCGTTTGAACGGCAGTTTCGCGCGACCTACCAGAGCTCACCGCACGATTACGTGCGCCAAATGCGGGTGCGGATGAGTTGCAGCGCGCTGGTGTTTTCAAAAAAGTCGCTGGCTGAAGTCGCCAGCGGGTATGGCTTCGCCGATCAAAGTCATTTCGCGAAAGAATTCCGCCGCATCATGGGCGACACGCCGCGCGAATACCGCGCGCGCTATCAGCGCTGAGCGTGGCGAGAAGCGGGCGGGGCGTTGACACAATGTACCGTGCTCACAGCGTGCTCACATGAGCACCACGATTACCGCAAAAGTTTTCAAAGCCGGAAATTCCAAGGCGCTGCGTCTGCCCCGCGGGCTCGATGTGAGGGCGAAAGCCTACGAAATCACCCCGACCGCGACGGGTTTCATGATGACCGACCCAAAGGCGGAAGCGCGCCGGTTAAAGGCGTTGCAGGCCTTGTGGGGCTCTGCGCCTGACTTTCCCGATCACACGAAATGATCTTCTTGCCGGACACCAATGTGCTCTCCCGTTACCTCAGAGGTCGGGATGAAGACGTGCCGTTAAAGTCGCGGCTGGAGCGATCCCTCGCCGACTGCCGGCTGTCGTCCATCGCGCTGATGGAACTGGAATACGGCGCGGCGAAGCGACCGGAAGTCACGGTCTTTCGCGAGCGCATTGCCCGGTTAAAAGCGGTGTTTCCCGGTGTCGCCCCGTTTGACGCGGCGGCGGCTTACCAGTCGGGAATCGTGCGCGCCTACCTCGCCCGCCTAAGACCCAACGCCCAGCCCATCGGCGCCTACGACGCACTTTTGGCCGGACATGCGCTGGCCCTGGGCGCGGTTTTCGTGACGCACAACGTCGCCGAGTTTTCGCGGGTGCCGGGCTTGGCGATCGAGGATTGGTCGCACGCCCGGTGAGCGGGCGGGTTGGAATTGCCGCGACGTTTTTGAACAAAATATTGTCGCAGCCATTCTAGTCGGCGACTCGGCTCTCGGGTAATTTGGTGATTCTTGTTCTTCCTCCTGCGCGTCACCCCACGTCTGCCTCGGATTATCCCTATGTTTAACTCCTTCTCTCGCCGCGTCGTAGTTGCCGGCTTCGCCTGTGCCGTCTGGCCCTTGCTGGCACAAGCCTCCGCGGCGACGCCGTCGATTACTTTCAAGAAGCAGATCGTCGACGCCAGATTCTACGCCGAGAGTATCGCCGCCGCCGACGTTAACCAAGATGGTAAGCCTGACCTGATCGTCGGGCCTTTGTGGTGGGCCGGGCCGGGCTTCACCAAACGGACCGAGCTCCGTGCCCCCCACGCCTACGACAAAGAGAGTTATTCCGACACCTTCATTTCCGACGCGGGCGATGTGGACGGCGATGGCTTGCCCGATGCGATCCAAATCGGCTGGCCCGGCCGCCCCGCGCACTGGTTGAGGAATCCGGGCAAGACCGGCGGTGATTGGCCCCGTTTTCTGATCCATCCTTACGTCGGCACCGAGTCGCCTCACTTTGTGAAGCTCTTGGCCGGCCAGCCTGACGTGCTGATTTTCTCCGCTTACAAAAAAATCGGCTATGCCACCCGGCAGCCCGGTAAGCCCGAGACCCCGTGGTCGTTCCGGGCGATTTCTCCCGAAGGCGAGTGGCAACGTTACACCCATGGCATCGGCGCCGGCGACATTAACGGTGATGGTCGGGCTGATTTGCTCACGTTTAACGGTTGGTGGGAGCAACCCGCGTCCCTGGCCGGCGACCCGCTGTGGAAGTTTCACGCCACCGACTTCGGCAAAGGCGGCGCCCAGATGTATGTTTACGATGTAAACGGAGACGGCCGCGCCGACGTCATCACCAGTATCGAGGCCCACAAATACGGCGTGAGCTGGTTCGAACAGCTGCCGCCCGTCGCCGGCGCCACCGGGCCGACGTGGCGTGAGCACGCGATCTTGAGCCGCGATCCCGCCGAAAAACTTGGCGGCGTCCAATTTTCCCAGCCCCATGCCACGGTTCTGGCGGACATCGATGGCGACGGCTTGCTCGACGTCGTCACCGGCAAACGGCATTGGGCCCACGGCTCAAAAGGCGACCCCGAGCCCAACGCGCCCGCCGTGCTCTATTGGTTCAAACTCAGCCGCGATCCCGCGACCAAAGCGGTCACCTACACGCCGCACCAGATCGACAACGATTCAGGTGTCGGCACGCAGTTTGTGGTGACGGACCTGGATGGCGACGGCCGGCCCGATGTCGCTGTTGGCAACAAACGCGGCGTCTTCGCCTTCATCCAACAACGCACCCCGTAGTCTTTTCGCACCTTTCCGAAACCCTTAACCTTAATCTTTCCACTCAAACTTCATTCCATGGCCAGTCCCTCCGTCCTCGATCTCAAAATCGTCAAGAAATCCACGCAAAGCCTCGTTGAGGCCGAGCTCGCCGCCACCGGCGGTCTGCTTCGGCTTGCGCCCGCCTGGGTGCCGCGCTCTTTCCTCCAGCCCGGCTTGCGGATCAAGCTCCACCCCGATGATACCTACGCCTATGGCCTGAATCGTGGCGGCATTGACGAACGTTGGTTTGCCTCGACGACCGTCACCGCCAACGAGGGTCGCGCCTGGGACGAAGGCCTCAGCTGGTGCGTGGTCGGCAACAAAAAGTTTACGCTTCAGCAAGCCGTGGCCGACACCGGTGCCACACTCGTCGGTTCGGCGATTTGGAAAAAATACAAGAAGTGGCCCGTTTACTCGAAGTTCTTCGATAACATGGGGCCGATCCCGCACCACATGCACCAAAGTGCCGCGCAGGCGAAGCTCGTCGGCCAAGAAGGCAAACCGGAGTCCTACTACTTCCCGCCGCAGCACAATCCCGTCGGCAACAACTTCCCCTATACGTTTATGGGCTTTGAGCCCGGCACGACGAAAGAGCAGGTCAAACAGTGTATCCGCAATTGGAACAAGGGCGACAACGGCATCCTCGATCTCTCGAAAGCCTACCGCCTCAAAGTCGGCTCCGGTTGGCTGATTGACCCGTGCATCCTCCACGCCCCCGGTTCCCTCTGCACTTACGAGCCGCAGTGGGGCAGCGACGTCTTCGGCATGTATCAAAACCTCGTCGAGGGCCGCGAAGTGCCATGGTCGCTCCTGGTAAAGGACATGCCCAAGTCGAAGCACAAGGACATCGACTTCATCGTCGACCAGCTCGACTGGGAGAAGAACGTGGACCCGAATTTCAAGGACAACCATTACCTCGAGCCCGTTCCCGTCGCCGACACCCGCAGCGAGGGCTACGTCGACCGCTGGATCGTTTACGGCAAAGTTGACGGCGAACAGCTCTTCACCGCCAAGGAACTCACCGTCGATCCCGGCACCAAATGCACCGTCAAGGATACCGGCGCTTACGGCCTCATCTGCGTGCAAGGCTCCGGCAAGATCAACGGCCAGCCGCTCGTCAGTCCGAAGCTCATCCGCTTCCATGAGCTCACCGAGGACGAGTATTTCTGCACCGAAGACGGCGCGAAAGCCGGGGTTACCTTTGAGAATACCAGCTCGACCGAGCCCATGGTCTGCCTCCGCTATTTCGGTCCCGAAGTAAATCCCACCGCCCCGAAAATGGGCGCGTATCGCAATAACAAGTTCTGAAAAAGTAGGGCAGGGTCTCCGCCCCGCCCTTTCTCCGTTTCTTTTTTCCCAATCCAGGGCGGGTCAAAGACTCCGCCCTGCTTTTCAACCTCAACTCCCCCTCCCAAAATAATATGCCCGCCAATAACTTCCCCAAACTCCACAACGCAGCCTGGCCTGGTCTCGTCGGCAAAGGCTCCCCCGGCGCCGAGCCGTTCATCGACCTCGACACCATGCTCGATCTCACCGCGAAAGCCGATGTCGGCGGCGTGAAATTCGATGGCATCGATCTCTTCCTCTACAACCCGCACACCGATATCGATATCTCCGACGACGGCATCAAGGCCCTCGCCAACAAGATCAAGTCGAAGGGTCTCGTCGTCGGCTCCGTCGTCGCCCCGGTGTGGTTCGACGCTTCCGCCGGCGGTGACGAAAAGGCCCGCGCCAACTTCGTCTCCCACGTCCGCAAGGCCATCCGCATCGCGAAAAAACTCCGTGAGCTCGGCGTGCGTCCCTACGGCGTCGTCCGCATCGACAGCGCCACGGGCGTCACCGCCTGGGACAAAGACCCGAAGGGCACCACCAAGCTCATCGCCCAAACCTTCCGCGAATGCGGCAAGATCGCCAAGGGCGAAGGCGAGCGCCTCGCCGCCGAAGGTGAGATTTGCTGGGGCGGCATGCACTCGTGGAAAAACATGCTCAACCTCCTCGAGGCCGTTGGCATGCCCAAGGTCGTCGGCTTCCAAGCCGACATGTCGCACACGCACCTCTACACGCTCGGCGCCAACGCCGAGGCGCACCGCATCGTCCCGAAGAATTACCACTACGAGCCCGCCGAGTTTCACAAGGCGATGGTGAAGCTCACCGACGCGCTCCGTCCGTGGACGATCGATTTCCACGTCGCGCAAAACGACGGCAGCACCTACGGCTCCGGCTCGCACGAGAAGACCGGCCGCCACTGCCTCGCCACCGATCCCAAGGGTAAGCTCAACATCGCCCGCGACTCCGGCTACTGGCTCCGCGACGGCAAGGGCAAGGTCACGAAAAAGATGAAACACATCTGCTGGGACGGCTGCATGTTCTCCAACGAAGTCCTCATGAAACAGCAGACGTGGAACGACATTCTCGCCGCCATGATCGAGGTCCGCACCAACCACGGCTGGGTCGGCTGAGCCCACCCGTCATTGCGAGGCGCGTAGCGCCGCGGCCATCCAGCTGGATCGCCACGGCCCGCTGCGCGCCCCTCGCGATGACAATCCGTTACTCTTTCTAGTTCAAAATCCACTCACTCCCTATGGCCAAGAAACAACTCCGTATCGGTCTCATCGGCTACAGCTTCATGGGCCGCGCTCACAGCAACGCCTTCCATCAGGTTAATCACTTCTTCCCCTCGTCCTACGAACTCGTCCCGCAAGCCGTCTGCGGCCGCGACGCCGCGAAGACGCAGGAGTTCGCCGACAAATGGGGCTACAAGTCCATCGAGACCGATTGGAAGAAGCTCATCGCGCGCGACGACATCGACGTCGTCGACATCGCCACGCCGAACAATCTCCACGCCGAGCAAGTCATCGCCGCCGCCAAGGCCGGCAAGATGATCCTCTGCGAAAAGCCCCTCGCGCTCAACGGACCCGAGGCCGAAAAAATGCTCAAGGCCGTCACGAAGGCCGGCGTGGCCAATATGGTCTGGTATAACTACCGCCGCTGCCCCGCCGTCGTGCTCGCCAAGCAACTCATCGACGCCGGCAAGCTCGGTCGCGTTTACCACTACCGAGCAAACTTTCTCCAAGACTGGACCATCAATGCCGATCTCCCGCAGGGCGGCACCGGCCTCTGGCGCCTGGACTCCAAGGTCTCCGGCTCCGGCGTCACCGGCGATTTGCTCGCGCACTGTATCGACACCGCGATGTGGCTCAACGGTGGCATCAAGGATGTGAGCGCGATGACCGAGACCTTCGTCAAAGAGCGCAAACACACCGTCACCGGCAAGGTTGAGAAGGTGAACATCGACGACGCCTGTCTGTTTCACTGTCACTTCAACAACGGCTCCCTCGGCCTCTTCGAGTCCACCCGTTACGCCCGCGGCCACAAGGCGCTCTATACCTTCGAGATCAACGGCGCGAACATGTCGCTCAAGTGGGACCTGCATGATCTCCACCGCCTCCAAGTCTTCGACTACACCGACGAAGGCCCGGAGCGCGGCTGGAAGAGCATCCACGTCTCCGACGGCGATCATCCCTATTGCGGCAATTGGTGGGTGCCCGGTCTCCAGCTCGGTTACGAACACAGTTTCGTCCATGCGATGGTCGAGTTCGTCCGCGGCCTCGAAAGCGGCAAGGGCTGCAAACCCGACTTCAAAGACGGACTCGCCACCGACTATGTGACCGACGCCGTGCTCAAGTCGGCCAAGACCCGCAAGTGGCAGAAAGTAAAGCAGGCCAAATGATCTAGAGCAGGGCAGGGCCTTTGCCCTGCCCTAGTTTGAGTTTCTCTCCTCCAAAAACCCCGGGCGGGTCTCAGACCCGCCCTCCTTTTTCCCCATGTTTTGTCACGCAGCCCGCCTCCTCGCCTTGGTCTCCGTTTTCGCCGCCACGCTCACCGCGGCCGCTCAGAATTCCCTCGTGCTCAATCCGCCCGCCGGGTCGAAGGCCACGGGCAAACACGTGGTCCTCCTTTCCGGCGATGAGGAATACCGCAGCGAGGAGGCCCTCCCGATGTTGGCGAAAATTCTCAGCCAACGCCACGGCTTCAAGACCACCGTCCTCTTCTCGTTGGGGGCCGACGGCACGATCGATCCCACCAACGGCAAATCGCTCGCCGACTCCGAAGCCCTGGACACCGCCGACATTATCATCATGTCGCTCCGTTTTCGTCTGTGGACCGATGAAGCGATGGCGCGCTTCGATGCCGCTTATCGCCGCGGAGTCCCGATGATTGCGCTGCGCACCTCGACGCACGCCTTCAACTTTCCCGCCGCCAGCAAGTGGTCGGATTACTCGTGGAACAACAAGACCACCAACCCGGGAGGCTTCGGGAACCAAGTCTTGGGCGAGACGTGGATTTCCCACTGGGGCAAACACAAGATCGAGGCCACCCGCACCGCCGTCGAGCCGGCCCATGCCAACGACCCGCTCCTGCGCGGAGTCGGGGAGATTTTTGGTCCCACCGACGTCTACGAAGTCTCATTGCCCGATGATGCGAAGATTCTCCTGCGCGGCCTCGTGCTAAAGGGCATGAAACCGACCGATGCGCCGGCCGACACGGTGAAAAAACTCGCCGGCACGACCGCCACCCAGCCGCTCAACTCACCCGCAATGCCCGTCGCTTGGACGCGTCTCCACCGGAATCCCGCTGGCAAAGAAAACAAAATTTTCGTCACCACGATGGGTGATGGCATCGACTTGCAGGACGAGTCGCTCCGCCGGCTGGTCGTAAATGCCACCTACTGGGCCGCCGGGCTTGAGATTCCAGCCAAAGCCGATGTCACCACGTTCGACGGTTACGCCCCGCGCATGTATGGCTTCAACGGCTATCGCACCGGCATCAAACCCTCCGACCATGCCCTTGGTAAAGTGCTCCCCCTGGGCGGCACCGTGCCGCCGCCGCCGCCGAAACCTCCGGCCGCGCCGAAGTCCACGACGTCGGTCGCACCCGTGGCGCCAGCAATCCCCGCCGCGCTCAACACGCCGCTCACCCTCAATCCCGGCACCAAGATCGCCCTCGTCGGCAACGCGCTCGCCGATCGCATGCAGCATTTCGGCGCGCTCGAGACGCTCATTCACGCGAAGTATCCGAAGCACGAACTCGTCGTGCGCAATCTCGCCGTCACCGGCGACGAACTGACCACCCGCGCCCGTTCCAAAGACTTTGGCTCCCCCGACGAGTGGCTCGCCCGCGTCGGCGCCGATGTGATTTTTGCCTTCTTCGGTTTCAACGAATCCTTCGCCGGTCCCGCCGGCCTCGCGAAATTCAAGTCGGATCTCGATGCGTTCCTCCGCGACACCCGCGCCAAAAATTACGGCACCCGCGGAGCGCCGCAGATCGTGCTGTTCTCGCCGATCGCCAACGAAGCCCATCCCGACAAAAATTTCGAAATCCCGGCGGCGAACAACCGCAACCTCGCGCTCTACGCCGCCGCGATGGCCGAGGTTGCGGGCGATCGCGCCGGTGTGACCTTCGTCGATCTCTACGCTCCCTCGCAAAAACTGTTCGCCGAGGCCGCCAAGGCCGGCCGGCCCCTCACCATCAACGGCGTTCACCTCAACCAGACCGGCGACGCCGCCTTCGCCCCCGTGATTTTCAAAACCCTTTTTGGCGAAGTTGCGCCCGTCGGCGATTTCTCCCGGCTTCAAGAAGCCGTGAACAAGAAAAACACCGAGTGGCATTCCCGCTACCGCACGGTCGATGGCTACAACATCTACGGTGACCGGTCGAAGATCGCCTACGAATCCGTCAAGGATCAGCCCAAGATCACCAATTATCAGATCATGCAGGAGGAGATGAAACAGCGCGACACCATCACGGCCAACCGCGACCGTATCCTCTGGGCTGCCGCCAAGGGCGAAACCGCCCCGCCCGAGATGCTCTCGCTTCCGTTGGTCACTCCCTTCGGCACCAACAAGCCCGGCACCAACCCCGACGGCACCTACGAGTTCTTCACCCCGGAGCAATCCATGGCGCAGATGAAACTCGCCCCCGGAGTGAAGGTGAACCTGTTCGCCAGCGAGCGCGAATTCCCCGAACTCGCCAAAGCCGTGCAGATGGCCTGGGACACCAAGGGCCGCCTCTGGGTCGCCGTCTGGCCCAACTACCCGAGCCGCACCCCCACCTCCCAACTCGGTGACAGCATCATCATCCTCGAGGACACCGATCGTGACGGCAAAGCCGACAAACTCACCCACTACCTCGACAACCTGAATTGCCCGACCGGCTTTCAGTTCTACAAGGACGGCCTGCTCGTCATGCAGGCGCCGAATCTCTGGTTCGTCCGCGACACCGACGGCGACGGCAAGGCCGACACCCGCGAAAAAGTCCTCATGGGTCTCGACTCCGCCGATTCCCACCACACCGCCAACTCCCTCGTCTACGAACCCGGCGGCGCGATTCTGCTCAGCGACGGCGTCTTCCACCGCTCGCAGGTTGAGACCGCCCTCGGGCCCGTGCGCAACATCGACGGCGCGCTCTTCCGTTTTGAGCCGCGCACCGGGAAGTTTGAGACCTACGCCGCTTACGGCTTCGCCAATCCGCACGGCCGCGCCTTCGACCGCTGGGGCAACGATATCATCACCGACGCCACCGGCAATGCCACCTACTTTGGCGCGGCCTTCAGCGGTCGCCTCGACTACCCGGAGAAACACCCGCGGTTGAAACAGATTTGGGAACGTCCGTCGCGCCCCTCCGCCGGCAGCACGATCATTACGAGCACGCATTTCCCCCAAGAGTATTGGGGCAATTATCTTAACCCCAACGTGATTGGTTTTCAGGGCATTTTTCGCATCTCGCTCGAGGCCGACGGCGCCGGGATCAAGGGCGTCCGTCAGACCGACCTCATGTCGTCGACGGAGAAAAATTTCCGCCCCATCGACACCAACGTCGGGCCCGATGGCGCGATCTACGTGATCGACTGGCACAATCCCCTGATCGGTCACCTCCAGAGCCATCTCCGCGATTCTAACCGCGACCACGTCCACGGGCGCATCTATCGCCTCACTTACGAAGGCCGTCCGCTTGCCACCCCGCCCGTCATCGACGGCCAACCGATTCCGGCGTTGCTTGAGTTGCTCAAGCGCCCCGAAGACCAGATCCGCAACCTCGCCAAAATCGAGCTCGGCAAACACGACACCGCCGCTGTGATCGCCGCCGCCAAGACTTGGATCGCCGCGCTCGACTCCGCGCACGCCGATTATCAACACCACCTTACCGAAGCGCTCTGGCTGCATCAGTGGCATAACGTCGTCGACGTCGCGTTGCTCGACCGCGTTTTGAAATCCCCGAGCGTCGATGCCCGCGCCGCCGCCGTGCGCGTACTCTGCTACTGGCGTGATCGCGTCCCCGGCGCGCTGGCGATTCTCCGCGAGAAAGCCTCCGACGAAAGCCAGCGCGTGCGCCTCCACGCCGTGCGCGCCGCCAGCTTCTTCTCCGAAGTCGCCGCGACCGAGGTCGCCCTCGCCGCGACCAAGCTCCCCGTCGATTACTATCTCGACTACGTCATCGGCGAGACGCTCCGCCAGCTCCGTCCGTTTTGGGCGAAGAGTATTGGTGACGGCTCCGGCTTCGCCTCGGCCGATCCCGCCAGCGTGCGCTACCTGCTGCGCACCCTCAAAGTTTCCGACCTGCTCAAACTCCCGCGGACCGTCGACGTGCAGGAAAACATCCTCGGCCGCTCCGGCGTCACCGATGCCGTCCGCGCCGAAGCCCTCGCTGGCCTGGCCAAAGCCCGCAAGGTTACCCCGGTCGAACTGCTCCTCACCACGATCGATTCACCCGGCGAAGTGGACTGGAAAAACGTCGGTCGCCTCCTGCTGATGCAGCCTGCGGCCGATCTCAAACCCCACCGCGCCGCGATGCTGAAGCTCGCGCTGGCCGACAACGCCCCGGGCCGCTCCTACGGTTGGGCCGCGCTTGCGCTCGCGGACGGCTCGCTCGACGCGCTCTGGACCGAGGCGCGGAAATCCCCGCTCTCCCAAGCCAGTTTCCTCGGCGGAGTGCATCTCATTCCCGAGGCCAAGTTACGCGCCACCGCCTACGACCTCGTGATGCCGATTCTCGCCGCCACCATCACCGATCTCCCCGGTCCCGATGGCATCGTGCAAGCCATGCAACGTGACGCCATCCGCTCCGCCGTCAGCACGCGCCGAGAACCCGCTGCCGTCTTTAACGCCGTCGCCGGCATGATCGCCCGCGGTTATCAAGTGCCGACCGCCGCCCAGGGTCTGCGCGCGCTCCCGCGCGCCAATTGGCCCGCCGAGTCCGCCGCCGCCGCCGCGCGCGATCTCGTGGCTTGGGCCGGCAAAGCCCACTCGAGCGAACGCACCGGCCGCGATTACATCGAGACCGTTCAAGTCGCCGGCCTGCTCGTGGATACCATGCCCGCCGCCGAAGCCGCACCGCTCCGCGCCACTTTGGCCGGTTTGCGCGTGGCGAGCTTTGTGGTTCGCACCGTCGTCGAAGAGATGCGTTACGACACGACGCGCCTCGTCGTGCATATGGGAAAACCCTTCGAGGTCATTTTCGAGAATCCCGACGTGATGCCGCACAACCTCGTCGTCGTCCAACCCGGGGCGCGTCAAAAGGTGGGCTTGTCCGCGATGGAGTTGCCCGCCGGTCATGTGGACCGCCAAGGCCGGGCTTGGGTGGGCGAAGACAAGGAAATCATCGCGGCGTCCAAAATGCTCGAGGCTGGTCAGGCGGAGACGATGAAGATCACCGCACCGCGTACGGAGGGCGTCTACGAATTCGTCTGCACCTTCCCCGGGCATTGGGCGCTCATGCATGGCGAGATCGTCGTGACCAAGGACGTCGACGCCTATCTCAAGGCCAACCCGCCGCCGGCCCCCGCGGCCCGTGCCGTCACGCTCCTCGAACTTTGTGATCCGCGCCTCGCGCAACCTCTCGTTTCGTCCACCGTCCTATCCTCCCGCACCCCATGAAAAAACTCCGCTCCCGCCTCGTCTCGCTTGCGCTGCTCGCGCTCGCTCCCTTCGCCGTCGCCGTCGCCGCCGATGCCGGCTTCAAATCCATCTTCGACGGCCAGACCCTTGCCGGCTGGGACGGCAACAAAGACGTCTGGTCCGTGCGCGACGGCGCGCTCACCGGCCAGACCACCGCCGAGAAAACCGTCAAGGCCAACACCTTTCTCGTCTATAACGGCGCCCAGCCCGCGAATTTTGAGCTGAGGCTGTCCTTCCGCCTCACCGCCCAAAACGAGAAGAATCAGGCCAACTCCGGCGTCCAATACCGCAGCAAGCTCATGGATCCCGCGACCTTTGTGGTCGGCGGCTACCAAGCCGACATCGATTCCACCGGCAAATATGCCGGCATGCTCTACGAAGAGAAAGGTCGCGGTATCTTGATGGGACCCGGCGAAAAAGTCCGCATCGGCGCCACGATCATGGTCGATGACGCCAAAAAAGCCGGCGCCAAGAAGAAGCAGACCGCCGTGGAGAAACTCCCCGGGGCCACGCCGCCCGCCGAGATTCTCGCCGCCTACAAACTCGGCGAATGGAACGATTTTGTCGTCATCGCCGAGGGCAACCACCTCCGCCACTACCTCAACGGCAAGCTTACCGCCGACGTGATTGACACTGATTCCACCCTCGGGGCCGCTGCCGGCGTCATCGCCTTCCAGCTCCACACCGGACCGCCGATGACGGTTCAGTTCAAGAACGTCTCTCTCAAGACCCTCCCGTAAGGCGCGCGTCCGCCGTTTGCTTTTGCCGGGCGAGGTCGCTCGCCCGGTCTTGTTAGTGTAACCCCCCCCACGCCCCGCTGCGGCTGTGCCTGCCCGCGTCATTTCTTCGCACGGCCGATTCACGCAGGGATTCCTTAAACCTGCCTCACGCTAATCCCCTCGATGAGAACCCCACCCCCATCCCATCAACGTCTCCCCGTTGCCACGTCTCACCTGCTACCCCTTGCCCTCTCAGTCTTTCTTTCTTTCTCCGCCACCTTTACCCAAGCCGCCACCATTTCCGGGAATGTGGCCAATCTCGGCACGGGCAACCTCCTGCAAGGCGCCCGGGTTGAGATTCCCGCTCTCGGAGTCTCCGCCCTCGTTGATGAAACGGGCCGTTACGTCCTCGGCTCTCTCCCCGCCGGCACCCACGAACTCGTCGTCACTTACCTCGGCCTCGATAGCCAACGCGCTGTTGTCGCCGTCACCGCCGATCAAGTCGCGACGCGTAACTTCGATCTCACCACGGGCATCTATAAGCTCGAGCAGTTTAAAGTGAAGGGCGAGCGCGAGGGCGATGCGTCGGCCCTGACCGCCGCGCGCAACGCCGAAAACCTCAAGAACGTCGCCGCCACCGACTCGTTTGGTAATCTCCCCAATATGAACGCCGGCGAAGTCGCTATCCGACTACCCGGCATCTACGGCGAGCTCGATGCCGGCGGCAACCTCTCGGGTTTTACTGTCCGCGGCATGGCGGGGGGCCTCAACTCTGTGACGATGGACGGCGGGCTGATGACTGGCCAAGGCGGCCTCGGCCGCTCGATCTTCGTAAACAATATCACCGGGGCGATGTTCGACCAGGTAGAGCTTATCAAGGGTCATACTCCGGACAAAGGCGCTGACTCCCTTGGCGGCACGATCAATTTCAAGAGCCGCTCGCCCCTCTCGATGCGCGAGCAGCGTCGCGTGACCTACACGCTTTCGGCCCGCATCGCCCCGTCGTTCACCCAGCAGATTCCCCTCCGCGAGCAGCGTCGCCTCCATGGTCTCGCCAACCTCGGCTATCAGGAAGTCTTCGATGCCTTCGGCGGCAGCCGCAACCTCGGCGTTTCGGTCACTCTCTTTAACAGCGAGACCGCCATCGGTTCGTTTTTCACCACCCGAGATTTCCAAGATACGGTCGCCTCGCCCGCCTTTCTCTGGAGCTACCTCACGAGCGATCTCTACAACCACCGCCGGCAGAAAAACATCACCGCCAAAGCCGACTACCGGCTCACCCCGTCGACCAAACTCTCGTTCCTCGCGACTTACATCGATCACTCCGAAGTCTATCGCCGCCAATACAACGTCAGCGCCATCACCAATCAGGTCGTATTTGATCCCGCGCTCAACACGGCTGCCAATACGGCTGCTGGTATCGCGCCGGGCTACACCCCACGGGTGACGACCGTGCGCCCCGTCCCAAGCTCCGTGATCGATGTCACCATGACGGGCCCGAATAATTTCTTCAACCGCCTCCGCCGTGTCGACTTGGGCCTCGAGCACCAGCAGGGACCGCTGCTAATCGAAGCCAACGTCCGCCGCACCCAGACGCGCATCAACATCGGCAACGGCGAGGGTGGAGTTCTGGTCAATCGTATCGCCGGTGCCGGCTGGATCCTCGATCGCACGGAATCGGATCTGTTCCCTAAATTCATTCGGAACGGCGGTCCCGATTTCACCAACCCCGCCAATTATCGGCCTACCGCCAACGGCCTGACCAACGGCAACAACAAGGAATTCCACGAGGTGAACGAAGGCCGCATCGATGTGCGCTACAATCTGCCGCTCTCGTCGCCGATTTTTGCCAAGGCCGGCGTCCACTGGCGCGAGCAGACCGTGGGTGTTCGTAGCGCCTCGCGCCGTTGGAGCTACACCGGCACCGGCCCGCTCCCCCACGACCCCAATCTCGTCACGATGGACCAGCGCAAGACGGGCCGCGGCATCCCGCAATGGGAAGCGTCATGGTTTATTCGTGGTCGCGAGGTGATCGACCCCACGATCTGGCGGGAGGATTTCTATTTTCGCGAGACCACGAAGTTCACCGCCTACCGCCAAGCCGTCGAAACGGTCACTGCGCCCTACGCGATGGCGCAGGGTAAGCTCGGTCGCGATGGCTGGCTCGCCCGCACCGGTTTCCTCGGCGGCGTGCGCTGGGAGAAGACCGAGAACGAGGCCGACGGCTTCGTGCGCGCCCGCCGCCTCAGCGGCACGCCTGCTACCGCCACCGAGGCCGCAGCGATCGCCGCGGCGCAGGCCGACTACGCCAACAACCGCCGCACCGTTGACGGCGAATACACCAAAGCGTTTCCCAGTGTCCACGCCTGGCACGACCTCACCCAGAATCTCAAGGCTCGCCTAAGCTGGTCCACGAGTTTTGGCCGTCCCGGCTTCGGCAATCTCGTGCCCGGCGAGACGCCCAATGAGGCTAACGCCAACTTCGGCGGCCGCTCCACCCTCACGATCAACAACCCGTCCCTCCTGCCGCAGACCGCGAAGAACTGGGACGCCACGCTCGAGTATTATTTCGAGCCCGTCGGCAACTTCTCGGCCGGCTGGTTCCACAAAGAGATCCGCGACTACATCGTCGGCGGCATCGAATCCGGTATCATCGCAACCGGCACTGATAACGGCTTCAACGGCGAATACCCCGGCTGGACCATCCTCACCACCGCCAACGCCGGCACCGCCGTGGTGCAGGGCTGGGAATTTAGCTATCAGCAACAGTTCACGTTCCTCCCCGGTATGCTCAAAGGCCTCAGCGGCAGCATCAATTACACGCTGCTTGATACCCACGGTAACTTCGGTGGCACCAACCGGCGCGAAAAAGGCCAAGTCCCGAACTTCGTTCCGGTCACCGCCAACGCCAGCCTCAGCTGGCGCTACCGAGGATTTACCACGCGCCTGCTCGTGAACTACGCGGACACCTTCCTCACCGCCTACAACGCCATCTCGCCCGCGCGAAACCTCTACCGCGTCGAGCGCAAACTCATCAACGTCGGCTTCGGCTACCAACTCCGTCCCACGCTCAACGTGACCCTCGACGTCGATAACCTCACCAATGTCCCGCAGAAGCGCTACCGCGGCACAACCGACAACGTTGAACATTTCAACTACCCCGGCACCACCATCACCATCGGCCTCAATGGTCGCTTTTAACGACGGAGCGAAAATCCCCAACCGTGTTTAAGCCCATTGCACAACCCATGGAAACACTCTCCCTCCGCCGCTCGCTCCGCCTTCCTCCGGCTTTACTCGTCTCGCTCTCTGCTTCCGCCCTTTCCGCCCAAACCGCCTTCACTCCGACCGGCGGCGCCACCGATACCCCGCCGGCCGCCGCCGTCAAACTCGAGGACTTTGTCGTCACCGGGGTCTTCAATGCCACTGAAGCCAAGAAGGCCACCACCGCCATCACCACGCTGACCTCCGCGTATCTCGCCGAGCAGGTCTATCTCAGCGCCGACGATATGTTGCTCGAGGTCGCCGGTGTGTTCGTGAATTCCTCGCTCGGTGAAATTCGCGGCATGGTTTACTCGCGCGGCATCTCCGCCGACAGCTCCGACGGCGCCACCGGCCAATACTACGTCTCCATGCAGGAGGACGGCCTGCCGATCACCAACATCGCCTTCGGCAACTACAACGCCTCCTACTTCAATCGCCCCGACGCCACGCTCCAACGCGTCGAGGCCGTCCGCGGCGGCAGCGCCTCCATCACGTCCTCCAATTCCCCCGGCGGCGCTTTCAACTATATCAGCCGCACTGGTTCCGCCCGTGCCGGCGGAGAAATCCGCACCCGCTTCGGCCTCGAGGGCCGCGGTGAGCCGCATTACCGTGCCGACTTGGTTTACGGCGGCCCGCTTGGCCGGACGGGCTGGGTTTACAGCATCGGCGGCTTCTACCGCCACGCCGTGGGCCATCGCCCCGCCGACGGTTATCCGATGAACAACGGCTTCGTCACCCGCGGCAACCTCTTCAAGGACTACGGTCGAGGCTCCGTGAAAATTTACGGCAAATACATGGACGACCGGAACCACTGGTATGAATACCTGCTCGCCCGCGATCCGCAGAACCCGAAGCAGTTTCCCGGTCTCAGCCGCTACAGCACCAACCTGCTGCCAAAAAGCTCCCACCAATACCCGCGCGAGTCCGATAACACCTTCGGCACCTTCGACACCGCCGATGCCGTGCGCTCCCGTCAGCGCTACGCGGGCATCGATTGGAAGCACGACTTCGGCGACGGCTGGTCCCTCAGCCACAACGTGAAATTCAGCCGCAGTTGGGCCGACTGGAACTCTTCCTCCGGCGTTACCCCGCGCTCCCTGGCGTGGCCAAATTTTTTCTCTTCGATGGCCATCCAGTTCAGCGGCGGCACGCAAAACGGCCGCGTGCCCGCCGGCCTCTACCGCTTCTCCGACCGACGAACCGGCAATGTCCTCGCCGAGGTCACTTCCAACGGCAACTACACGGTCAACGCCAACGCCCTCGTCAACGCCGGCCAGATCGTCCGCTTTGCCAATCTCCCCAACCCGCAGATCGTCCCCAGCGCGTTCTGGGTGAACACCGGCCGCGTCGCCAACGAGCACATGGACGAGATCATGGAGCGCCTTTCGCTCACCAAAAAATGGCGCACCCATTCGTTCACCGGCGGCGGCTACTTCGGTTACGCGGGCATCTCCGACCGCCAGACCAGCGGCGGTCGCACCGCCTCGCCGCTCACCGAGCAACCGGAGCCCGTCGCGATCACTTGGATACCCGCGACCGCCGCCAACCAACCCGCCGGCACGCCCGCCGCCGCCCTCGCCGCCGTCGCCGGTTGGAACGGCCAGCCCGTCCAGCTCACCAATCCCGAAGGCTTCACCGCGCTCGGCAACGGCTACACGCGCGACCTCGCGATCTCGCGCCAATTTGCCTATTTCTTCGGTCACAAGTGGGACATCACTCCGCGCTGGGGCATTGATTGGGGTTTTCGCGGCGAGCGCATCCGGGTCGATGGCTTCAACCAATCCGGCTCGCAAAATCCCCGCGGCAATTGGGACCCCGCTTACGGCGGCGCCGACGGCAATCCCCTCACGCTGGCCGACAACCGTTTCACCGTGCCCAATCCAAACGCCCAGTGGTTCTTCGACCAGGACGTCCGCGCCTTCTCGTGGTCCGTCGCCACCAATTTCGTCATCAACAACGAAAACTCCTTCTACGTCCGCCTCGCCGACGGCGAGAAGGCCCCGGACTACGCCTTCTTCCGCAACTACAACTCCGTCTTCCGCCTCGCCAATCTCCGCCCGCGCCCCCAAAGCGTCGAACAAGTCGAGCTCGGCTACCGGTGGAAGACCGCGCGCGCCACCGTCACCGTCACGCCGTTCTGGTCGCGCCTCGGCAACATCAACAGCAACCCGCAGGCGATCGAGTCCGACGGCATCACCCCCTACTACCCCGATCCCATTTACAACATGACCACCACGCTCGGCGTGGAAATCGAGGGCGAATACCGCGTCACGGATCGGCTGCGCGTGCGTTCCGTCCTCACCGTGCAAAAACCCGAAAACACGATCTGGAAAGTCTTCGTCGCCGGCGCCAACGGCAGCGACGACGACTCCTACCTCGATTATTCCGGCCGCGACGCCGACAACAACCCTGACTTCATCCTCAACACCACGCTCGACTATCGTCTACCCCGGGGCTTCGTGAATCTCTCGTGGCGCCACATGGGCGAACGCGCCGGTAATATCGCCAACGTGATCACGCTTCCCCGCTTCGATCAGTTCAACCTCAACTCCGGTTGGACCATCAGCCGCACCCGTAGCCTCGGCTTCTCCATCAATAATCTCTTCGACAGCGAGGGCGTCATGACGTGGCGCGGTTGGGGCGTAAATCCAGGCGATCGCCAGAGCTACACGTCCCTCCCCGCGACAGGTCGCGACACCATGCTTCAATACGTCCCCGTCCAGCCCCGCTCCTACTGGCTCACCTTTACCCAAAAATTCTGATCCGCCTTGTCATTGCGAGAAGCGCAGCGACGAAGTAATCTATCCGCTCACTCCCGCGTGCCAGCGCCCTTACCTCGCGCTTTCACTCTCCGCTCACTTTCACTTTCACTTTCCCAAATCATGATCTCCTCCCACTTGCTCCACCATCGCCGCGCCAGCCTCGGCGCGCTGCTCCTCCTGGGCCTTACCGCGGTCGCGCTCCCCGCCCAAACGCCCGACGAAAAAGCCAAGGGCAAAGCCAAATCGGCTGCGCCCGCCGCAGCCGCCCGCGCCGAACTCGCTGCCCTCACCGAGGCGACCGCCCCCTCGGCCATCCAAGTGGCCGCCGGGTTCAAAGTGGAGTTGCTCTACACGGTGCCAAAAGAAGAGCAGGGTTCGTGGGTCGCGCTCGCCGTTGACCCCAAGGGCCGGATCACCGCCGGCGACCAATACGGCGGGCTCTACCGGATCACCCCGCCGCCTGTCGGCACGAGCACCGGCACCAAGGTTGAAAAACTCGCCATCACTTTGCCTGCGGTCCCGCTTCCCCCCGGAGCCGAACCGCGCCCGACCCCGAAACGCGCGCAAGCCACCGGCGGTGCCGCCTCGCCCTCCGTGGGCGCACACGGGCTCCTCTATGCCTTCGACAGCCTCTACGTGATGGTCGACGAGGTGCCGGCCAAGCAGGGTATTTGGCGCCTCCGCGACACCGACGGCGACGATCAGTTCGACGATTTCAAGTATCTCCGTGAAACTCGCGGCAGCGGCGAACACGGCCCCCACTCGCTGGCCCTTTCTCCGGACGGCAAATCCATCTATTTTGCGAACGGCAATATGACCGCCCTGCCCACGGGCTTCGAGAAGTCCCGCCCCGTCCGCTGGGATGAGGACCATCTCCTCCCCCGCATGTGGGATGCCCGCGGCCACGCCAAAGACATTTACGCACCCGGCGGCTACATCGCCCGCTCCGACCCGGAGGGCAAAACGATCGAGATTTTTGCCATGGGCTTCCGCAACCAGTTCGACCTTTCCTTCGACCAAAACGGCGAACTCTTCACCTACGATTCCGACATGGAGTGGGACCAGGGCGCGCCGTGGTATGTGCCGACCCGTATCAACCACGTCGTCGATGCCGGTGACTACGGTTGGCGCAGCGGTGCGGGCCGTTGGCCCGACTACTACGCCGACAGCCTGCCGGCCCCGCTGAATATCGGCCCGGGCTCGCCCACCGGTACCGTCTTCGGCACCGGCGCGAAATTTCCCGCCAACTATCAGACTGCGTTTTACGCCGCCGATTGGACCTACGGCACGCTCTACGCCGTCCACCTCAAGCCCGACGGCGCCAGCTTCATCGGCGAGAAGGAAGAATTTCTCTCCGGCAAGCCGCTTCCGCTCACCGACCTCGTGATCAACCCCCGCGACGGCGCGATGTATTTCGCCGTCGGCGGCCGTCGCACGCAGTCTGCGCTCTACCGCGTGACCTATACCGGCACCGAATCCACCGCCCCGGCCAAGCCGCCGGAGCCCACCGCCGAGGCGAAACTCCGTCGCTCGCTCGAAGGGTTGCACGCCGAAGGCACCGGCCCGGCGGCCATCGCGATCGCCTGGCCCCACCTCGCTTCGCCCGACCGTTACGTGCGCTTCGCCGCCCGTGCCGCGATCGAGCGCCAGCCCGCTTACCACTGGGCCGACCGCGCGCTCGCCGAGAAGAATCCCCAGGCCGCCATCGAGGCCCTGATCGCCCTCGCCCGCGTTGGCGAGAAACGCTACCAGCCCAAGCTCATCGACTCGCTTCTGCGACTCGACTTCGCGAAACAACCCGCGGCGCTCCGGCTCCCACTGCTCCGCGCTTGGCAGCTCGCCTTCACACGCATGGGCAAGCCCGATGCCGCCACCTGCGCCCGCGTGGTCGCGAAACTCGATCCGCATTTCCCGCACACCGATACGTTCGTGAACCGCGAACTCGTCTCGCTGCTCGTCTACCTCGACTCGCCCACCGTCGTGGCGAAGACCGTGCCGTTACTCCGCGTCGCCGAACCCGTGACCATCACCGGCGAACTGCTCGGCGGAGAAAAACTCATCGCGCGCAACGACCGCTACGGCTCCACCGTGCAAAGCGTCGCCGATGCCCGCGCCGACCGCCAACAGATCCACTACGCCTACAATCTTCGCCACGCGACCGCCGGTTGGACGCCCGCGCTGCGCCGCGAGTATTTTTCGTGGTTCCCCCGCACGAGCGCATGGAAAGGCGGCGCCAGCTTCCCCGGATTCCTGAAAAACATCCGCACCGAGTCGCTCGCCCGCGTGCCCGACGCCGTCGAGCGTATCGCGTTGGAGAAACTCTCCCTGGCGCCGCTCAACACCGTCGTCGCCGATTATGTCGCCCCGAAAGGACCGGGCCGCGACTACACGGTGAATGACGCGGCCGCTCTCTTCCCCGCCAAGCTCACCGGCCGCAATTTCGCGCAAGGCAAAGCGATGTTCACCGCGACCGCGTGTCTCGCCTGCCACCGCTTTGGCAACGAAGGCTCCGGCATCGGTCCCGACATCTCCGGCGCCGGCAACCGCTACAGCGTGCGCGACATGTTGGAGAATCTGATCGAGCCCTCAAAAGTCATCAGCGACCAATACGGCAGCGAACAGATCGAGCTGAAGAACGGTGACATCGTGTTCGGCCGGGTCGTCGGTGAAGCCGAAGGCCAGCTGCTGGTGATGAGCAATCCCTTCGCGCCCGATGACGTGACGAAGGTCGATCCGGACCGCATCAAAGAGCGGAGCAACAACCCTGTTTCCATGATGCCGGCCGGTCTGATCAACAGCCTGAACGCGGACGAGTTGAAAGACCTCGTCGCGTATCTCCTGAGCGGCGGCAACCCCGACGACCCGATGTTCGCAAAGGCGAAGTAAGCGCGCGCTGGACCGACCTTAGCCGTCTCTCAAACCCATCGCGCGGCGAAGTCGCGGCGGTCGACCGGCCAAGTCCGCCAGCGCGGGTGCGCGGGGGTGGCACCGGGTTGCGTGACGCGGGCGGCTTCGGCGAGGTTGTGACAGACGACGCGCAAGTCGGCCTCGCACCAAAAGTCGTTGGTCGTCGTGGGATCGGGGGCGTGCGCCGCCGCGAGCAACGCCGCGCGAGAAAGCACGAAGCCGCTCATCGGCGGGATCGAGCAGCCGAGGGTGACGAGCACGCCTTGGAGGCGTGAGAGCACACCCTTGCCGCCGGTGCTGTGCTCGCTGACGACGACGGCGGCAGGTTTGCCGAGCCAAAGCGCGGTGCCCTCGGTCGGGGTGGCGTCTTCGAGGAATGTTTGCAGGACGCTGCTCCACGAATCCCAGTGCGTGCCGGTGCCGATGAGGAGACCGTCGGCGCGCGAGAGAGCGGCGGCGAGTTGCGGGCTGAGGCCGGTGCCGATGCGCAGGCGGGCGTTGAGTGCTGAAACGTGGGAGACCGCAGTGTCGGGCCGGGGTGCGAGAGTCAGGGCTTCGACGGTGGCGCGGCGGGCGAGGAGGCGGCGGGCGCGGGTGAGGAGGACGGCGGTGTTGCCTGCGTCGCCGGCGAGGGAAGCGTTGAGGAGGAGCAGGCGGGGGCGGCGGGCGGGCATGGGCGGCGTTATTGGTATGATTTGTGGGATTGCCGGTGACTCCAGAAGGCCACGTAGAAGGAGAGCGCTGCGTTGGCTGTCGGCCTCTACGCGCTCGGAAATTTCGATCCTCCGATCCCGGCGCGTTGAGCCATGCGCTGGAGGGAGCCGTCCGACTGGAGAGGCGGTGGTCACGGGTTGTTTTTGGAGGATGTCGTGGAGCTTGATCGCGGAGACGGCTCCGCCTTCAGACCTTGGGCTTAAAGCGGACGAGCTTCTGGTCGCCGGCCACGTAGAGCGGGTGACGGGGATGGCCGGCTTGGGTGGTGCCGAGGCACCAGAGTTCGCGTTTCCCGAAGAGGCGGACGACGGCGTCGGCGCGGGCTTGGTAAGCGCCGCTCACGCCCCAGGCGGCGACGATGCGGTCGCAGCGGGTCGCGGCGGCGAGCAGGGAGGCGTCGTTTTCGAGGCCGACGGGATCAGGGTCGGCCATCATTTCTTTGGGGTAGGGCGTGCGCAGGCCAAAGAGGTTGGCCATCCAGAAACCATCGAAACCGTCGCGTTGCGAGAAGCGCGCGATGCGGCGCAGGGTGGGATCGAGCTGGGCTTCGTCGGCGGTGCTGGGATTCAGGCCGATCCACATGATCAACCGTTCGCCGAAGAGCGGATTCCAACGGTGCACCAAGCTGTAGCGGTGGCGGCGATCCGGCGAGAAGTGACAGGGGTTTTCCAAGACAGCGAAGGAAGCTCGGGCCGGTCTGAAGGCCCGAGCGTGGCGTTCCTAGCTTGGGCGTGGCCGATTCTACTCCGGCAGGGGCTTGTCCTTCGTTTCCGGGGCGAGCCAGATCAAGAACAGGCCGGCGACGTAGACCAAGGTGATGATGGCGCCCGCCTTGGCGTAGCTGCCGTCGAAGGTCTGCATCAGTGCGCCCATCTGTAACGCACCGACGGCGGCGAGGATCCGGCCGGCGTTGAAGGCAAGACCTTGGCCCGTCGCGCGTACCCGGGTTGGGAACAGTTCGGGCAGATAGAGCGGCAGCCAGCCGTAGAACGAGGCGGTGAGCGCACCGACCATAAACGTCATACCGAGAAACGCGGGGCCGTAGGAATCGAAGCCGCGGAAAAGCACGGCGCACGCGACGAGCGAGCCGGAACACATCAGGAAATAGGCCAGCCGGCGCGTGATGAAGCGACCGATGTAGGCGCCGAGCAGACAGCCCAAGACGGCACCGAAGCCCGAGGCGAGGCCGGTCCAGCCCTTGGCGGCGGGGTTGGCGGCGCCGGCCATCTTGTCGGCCCAGAGCGGGAGCCATTGTACGGAGCCCCACGTGCCGATGAGCGCGACCGATGAGAGTGCCGTCGCGATGAGCGTGGTCTTCCACAGTTTCGGCCCAAAGACCTCCTTCAACGGGTCGACCTTGGCGGTATCGGCTTTGACCGAGGCCTGCCATTTCTCGGACTCCGGGACGAAGATGCGGAAGCCAAACGTGAGCAAGGCCGGGGCGGCGCCGATGAGCGCGACCCAGCGCCACGAATCGACCGTGACCTTGAAGAAAATCGCGAACACCGCGATGAGTGCGAAGCCGACGTTGGCCGCCGCGCCGATCACGCCGGCCATGAGCGGACGGTGTTTGGCGGGCCACACTTCCATCACGAGGGCGATGCCGAGCGACCATTCACCGCCCATGCCGAGCGCGGCGATGAAGCGGGCGGCGCACAGGTGCCACGGTTCTTGGGCGAAGTAGATGAGGCCGGTGAAAAGCGAATAAACAAGAATGCTGGCGGCCATCGCCTTGACGCGGCCGATCTTGTCGCCGAGCCAGCCGAAGAGCACGCCGCCGCCGGCCGCCCCGAGGAGAAACGCCGCCGTGGCGTAGCCCATCCATTTTGCGACGAAGGCGTCGTTCATGGTGAGGCCGTGGGCAGTCTGCATTTCCAGCAATGCGGGCCGGGCAATCAGCGGAAAGAGGCCCATTTCCATACCGTCGAACATCCACCCGAGGAAGGCGGCGGCGAGCACGGCATAGAGGCGTTTCTTATCGGGCGGGGCGTTGGGATCGATGGGAGTGGACATATAAGAGGTAGAGGGGCCGAAAAAAATTAGTAGGTGGCCGCGCGCGTGGGCGAGCGGATAATCGCCCTTTTGCTGCCGCACCGGCGGTCCTGCGGCGGGCGATCGCTTGTCGGGGCTAGAGCGGTGAGACGTTTACGACAGCGGGCGTGGTATACGCGCGGTAGCACGCGTCGAAAAACGCCGCGTCGGGCGCGCCGTCGGTCACCACAAAGCGAAACCGGGAAACGTAGGGGGTGCCGGGAACGATGGAAAACTCGCCGAGCTGTTGCGGCACGAAGGAGAAATAGGGCATGTTGGGGTGCAAGCGCACGGGTTGGGGCGCGCGGAAGTTCTCGGGGTGGCCGAGCACGGTGGTGCCGGCGAGCGCGCCGTCCGGAGTGACGGCGCCGCCGAGGTAAACCCAGCGGGCGCGGGAGTCGTTGCCTTTGATGCGGTCGGTGATGCCCTCGGACGTGAGGAAGCGCGCGATGTTACCCGGACCGTTCCAGCCGCGGGCGCCGCGGATCCCGAAGCTGCCATAGTGATATTTCGGGAGAACCAGCGCGTCGCTCGTGGCGCAGGTGTGGGTGATGACGAGGTCGAAGACCCGGGCGGGCTGCGTCGTCCCCGACAGCGCATAGACGGTGAGCGCCCAGGTGGTGTTCAGCGCGGTGACCGGGGTCGGCGCGGAGAGATCCACGCTGCGCAGCCGGGCCTCGATGCCGCCGTGAACCGGGCCCGACCAGGTGCGGTCGACACCGACGAGATGCTCGGCGCCGGTCTTGTTGTGCATATTCCAGAAGTCGGGCGAGCGGCCTTGAAACTGGGTCTTGGTCCACGGGGCCCAGATGCCGTGGTGGTGGGCGTGGTTGGATGGGTAGTCGTCGGTGACCAAGTGACCGGCGGGCGAAAACACGGGGTGGATGTAGCCGGCGCGGAGAATCTCGGGTTTGAGGTCGGCGCGCGGCACGGCGGCGGGATCGACGCGGTAAGAAAGCACGGGCTGGCCGCCTAAAGTGACGCGCAGGTCGCCCGGCTCTGAAGAAACCGCGACGCCGGTGGCCTCGGCGGCAGCGGGTGTGGCGGCCGTGAGCGTGAAGGCGAGAGCTTGGCCGGATTTCTGGGAGGGAACGATGAAGCGGGCGGTGCCGTCGGCGTCGGTTTGCAGCGGGATTATTTTTCCCGAGGCATCGCGGAGGGCGGCGGGCTTCGCCGCATCGGCGGGCAGGCGAAACGAGATGACCTGACCGGCGAAATCGGCGGTGGGGGCGGCGAGCGACAAACGGTAATCGCGGGCAAAACTCGAAGCCGTGAGGAGCAGCGCGACGGCCACGAGGAAACGGGCGGGGTAGATCATGAAATGAAAATGAACAGGCCAGATCGTGCCGGGCAAGAGCGCGCGCTTGAGTTCGCTTGCCTCCCGCGGGTGCCTTGTGTCCCGGTAAGATCCGCTTCGTAACTCCCCAACCTCTGCTTTTATGAAAACTGACGCTGCCTTGGTTCCTTCCCTCTCCCGCCGCGATTTTGTCTCGATGCTCGCCCTCGCCGGCGCGGCTGCGCCGCTGGGCGCCGCGCTCGGCCGGGCGCAATCGGCACCGGCGGCCGCTGCGGCGGCTCCGAGCGTGCTGCATGTGTTTTCGAAACCGTTTCACCAGCTGTCCCACGCCCAGACGGCGAAGCTCGTCGCGGCGGCGGGCGCCGGCGGCATCGATTACACGGTGCGCGTGCCGCAGGGCCACGTGCTGCCGAAGAATGTAAGCGAAGATTTGCCGCGCGCGATCGACGCGGCGCGCGCCGCCGGCCTCAAGGTCGAGATGATCACGACCGAAATCACGAGCGTCCGCACGCCGCACGCGGAAAACGTGATCCGCACGGCGGCGAAACTGGGCGTGAAATATTACCGGCTCGGTTCCTTCAACTATGACCTGAAGCTCGGCGTCGCGGGCACGTTGGAGAAAATCAAACCGGACCTCGCCGAGTTGGCCGCGCTCAATGCCAGCGCCGGAATTCACGGGGCGATTCAAAACCACGCCGGAGCGCGCGTGGGCAGTGCGATTTGGGATCTCTACGATTTGCTGCGGGACCTCGATCCGCGCGCGATCGGCGTGCAATACGACATCCGCCATGCCGTGGCCGAAGGCGGGCAATCGTGGCCGCTCGCAATCCGCCGGATCGCACCGTGGATTCGCTGCACCGACATCAAGGATTTCAAGTGGCAGCAGGTTCCCGGCAAGGCGACGATCGAGAACGTGCCGCTCGGCGAGGGCATCGTGCCCTTCGACGCGTATTTCCAACTGCTGCGCGAGCTCGCGGTTACCGGGCCCATCTCGCTGCACTTGGAATATGCGCCGTTCGAGCGCAACCCGCGGCCGCTGACGGTTGACGAGCAACTCGCGCAATTGCCCGAGCCGACGCGCAAGGATGTCGCGGCGGTGCGCGCGCTGATGGTGAAACACGGCTTCGGGGCATGAGTCGCATGATGCGCCGTTGGCTCCGCGGGGGGCTCCGTCCGGTCGCGGGCATTTTGCTCGCGGGGTGGATGCCCGGAGTCTCGGCGGGCGCCCCCGTGCCCGTAAACGCGCTCACGGTAACTACGAACTGGGTGGAAGCGGATTTTCCGTTTTTCTCCTCGATCTTGGACGCTCGCAAAGCGGGCGGCGGGCTGCCGGCCGACAATCTCGCGCCGCGCGGGATTGTCCTGAATCTCGGCGAGGATTGTTGGGCGTGTTTTGATCCGGATCTTTTGCGCGTGGCCGCCGTGTGGCGCGGCCCCGGTATCAGCGCCAAGGCGCTCGCGCCGCTTTCGTATAATGATCTGGGGCGCAAAACCCAGGGCGGGCAGAAGCCTGCGCCGGAGCCGTTGGGCCGGGTGTGGTGGGCGAACGGAATCTACCCGGGCGCGCAGGCCGGCGCCCAAACCTCGTGGACCGACCCGCGTGAACCAGCGCCGAGTCCCGAGGAAATCGGCCGCGGGGCGATCGCCCCGGAACTCGGCCGTTTTGAAGCGGTGCGCCTGACCGGGCGCGATGCGGTTTTGGAATACACCGTCGCCGGCGTGGGCGTGCGGGAACGTTGGAGCGCTGCGCCCGGATCGACGGGCCCGCTGATCGCGCGGAATTTAACCGTGGGTCCGGCGACCACGATGTTGCGATTCGTCATCGGCCGGAAAGGGGCCGAAGCGAGTCTCTCGCTGCGGGTCGCGCCGGAGTTCGCGGCGGCGGTGACGCTGGTGGACGAGGCCGGTGTCGCGGTCGTGCAAGTCGCGGCCCGAGGACAGGCCCTGGAGTTTGCGGTCGAACACTCGGGACCGGGCGGCCCGGCGGTCGCGACGACCGGCGTGCGAGCGGGCGGAGCCAAGCCGCGTTGGCCGCAGGAAGTGGTGACCGCAATCAAACGATCCACCGGGACGGAGGCCTACGTGGTCGATACGGTGGAGTTACCGCAGAATAATCCCTGGCGGCGAAAAGTGCGTCCGGCGGATATCCAGTTTTTGCCCGACGGCACGGGCGTGCTCGTGACCGTCGACGGCGACGTGTGGCTGGCGCGCGGCCTGGATTCCGCCGGGGGCGTAGTGCGTTGGCGGCGGTTCGCCTCGGGTCTGCACGAGCCGATGACGGCCGCGGTCCGCGACGGTCAGATTTACATTTTCGACCGCAACGGTATCTGGCGGCTGCGGGACACCGATGGCGACGGCGAGGCCGACGTGCACGAGTTGTTCTCCAACGCGTTTGCGCAGACGGCCGATTCGCGCGAGTTTCCCGCGACCATCCGTCTCGCGCCGAAGGGCGAGTTCGTCATCGCCAAGGGCAACCAGCAGGCGACGACGCTCGGCAAACACAACGGCACGGTGCTGCGGATCTCGGCCGACGGGCGCCGCGCGACCCTGCTCGGCTACGGGTTTCGTCAGCCGAACATCGGGGTGAATATCCGCACGGGGCTCGTCACCTCCAGCGATCAGCAGGGGCACTATATCCCGACGACGCCGCTGCACATCGTGCGCGACGGGCAGTTCTACGGCTTCCTCGCGGATTTCTTGCCCAAAGAAGTCTATCCCGCGCCCATCGCCGATCCGCTCGTGTGGTTGCCGCACGCGGTGGACGCCTCGGCGATTTCCCAAGTCTGGCTCTTTGACGCGAAGATGGGCCCGCTCAACGACAGCCTTGTTCATATCGGCTTTAACCAACCGGAAGTTTTCCGCGTGTTGCCGCATCGGAGCGGAGCGCGTGACCAGGCCGCGGTCGTGAGCATCACGCGGGCGTTTGATTTCACGCCGCTGAACGGCGCGGTGAGCCCGGCCGACGGGCAGCTCTACCTCGCGGGGTTTCAAGTGGCGGGCTGGGGCAACGTGATCGACGCGATCGCCGGGCTGGGCCGCGTGCGCTACACGGGGGCGCCGGTGACGTTGCCGCGCGCAGTGATCGCGAAGGCGGAAGGCGTTTTGCTGCGCTTCGACACCGCGCTCGACCCCGCCCGGGCGACCGATCCGGCGAGCTACTCGCTCCAAACTTGGGGCTACCGGCGCACGCACAAATACGGCTCGGCGCAATACAAGGCCGACGGCACCCCGGGGCAGGACGCGCTCACGGCGAGCCGGGCTTATCTCGCGCCGGATGGGCGCAGTGTCTTCGTGGCGGTGCCGGGGCTGAAACCCGTGATGCAGTTGCGCGTGGGCTGGTCGCTGGCGACGGCGGCGGGCGCGGCGTTTGCCGACAATGCTTACACGACGCCGTATGAATTGGAAAAATTTGCGCCCAAGGCGGAGGGCTTCGGGGATCTTGCGATCGACCTTACGCCACGTGAGGCGGCAGTCGCGGTGGTCGCTGCGCCGGCGAGTGCGGAGGAAGGCAAGCGGCTCGCCCAACTCTTCGCGTGTGTCGCGTGTCACGCGGCCGAGGAGTCCGCGATTCCTAAATCGGGGCCGACGTGGCGGGGGCTTTTCGGGCGGGAAAAACGGTCGGTGTTCGTGGGCGGCGCCGAGCAAAAGGTGACCGTAGACGAGGCCTATTTGCGCGAGTCGATCTTGCAGCCGACGGCGCAGGTGGCGGCCGGTTTCGAAAAAGGGGAATACGCGATGCCGAGTTACGCGGGCGTCTTGGACGCAGGGCAGATCGAGTCGCTGGTGCTCTACATCAAGACGCTGAAGTAGAGTTGGGGTGGGAGGGTCGAGTTTAGCGTTTGCCAGTCCGGGTTGGTGAGGAAAAACAGGATTGTGGGTATGATAAAGAAAGCAGTCGGCGAAGGTCGGGTCGTGAACCGTCGAGTGCAGGTTGGTTCAAGCGGCGGCGCGTTGGTGGGTAAGACCAATGGGCGAGCAGCGACGTTGCCCGCAATAAGGCAGGCGGTGGCGGAAGGGGCCGGCAGGCGCGCTGAGTTCAGGTCTGAACCGCTAGAATTTCAGAAAAATTCCGAGGATCGGTCGCGGGCTGTGCGCGCTGGAGGAGGGTAAGGCAATCGGCGGTAGTAAGAGGCCTCGGAGGATTATACGAATAGTGGTTGATTTTCATCCTCAAACCCACGGGCAAGATGCCCGTGCCACCTCGGAACTTCAGAGTCCCGCGCCGTCGCGGAGGGTGCCGGCGGCGCAGATTTCGCGGTAGAAACTGAGGTAGTGTTCGACGATCGTGGGCGCGGAGAATTTTTCGGCGGCGCGGACTTGGGCGGCGGTGCCGAGGCGGGCGCGACGGGTCGGGTCGGTGAGGAGCGCGGTCGCGGCGGCGGCGAGCGCGGCGGTGTCCCCGGAAGGGACGAGGAGCCCGGTGGAACCATCGGTGATGACTTCGGGGATGCCGCCGACGGCGGTCGAAACGCTGGGGCAGGCGAAGGCCATGGCTTCGAGGATGCTCAGGCAGAAACTCTCGCTCTCGGAGGCAAAGAGGCCGAGGTCGATGGCCTGGAGGTAGTCTTCGATCGCGGTGACGTTTTCGCGGACGATGATGCGGCCGGTGAGACCGAGGCGGGAGACGTCGGCTTTGAACGCGGTGAAATCACCGCCGGCGAGGACGAGGAGTTTGCTGGTGCGGGACTCGACGCGGGCGAAGGCTTCGAGCACGAGGTCGACGCGTTTGACGGGGCGAAGATTGGACGAGTGAAAGAGGAGCAGTTCGTCGTCGGTGACGCCGAGTTCGCGGCGGACGGTGGCGCGGGTGCGGGCAGGAGCGCGCGGGCTGAAAAAATTATGGATGACTTCGATCGGGCGTTTCACGCCGATGAGGCGCTGGGTCTCGGTGCGGAGAAATTCGGAGACGGTGGTGACGCCGTCGGTCGCTTCGAGGGCGTGGCGGATGGCGGGGCCGTAGCCGGCGTCGGCGCCGAGCAGCGTGGTATCGGTGCCGTGGAGCGTGGTGATGACTTTGGGCCGGCGGTGCTCGGGGAGCATGTCGCGCGCGAGGAGGGCGGCGGTCGTGTGGGGCACCGCATAGTGCGCGTGAATGAGATCGAGGCCGTGGTCGCGGGACACTTCGGCGAGTTTCACCGAAAGCGGGAGGGTGTAGTCGGGATATTTGAAGAGACCGTAGCTGTTGATTTCGACCGGGTGAAAATGGATGCGGGCGGTGTCGACCGGGAGACGGAACGGACGTTCGTAACTGATGAAGTGGATCTCATGACCGCGGGCGGCGAGTTCTTCGCCGAGGGTGGTGGCGAGAATGCCGCTGCCGCCGACACTCGGGTAGCAGACGATACCGATCTTGAGCGGGGCGAGGTTAGCCATGACGGGCTAGAAACGCCTCGCGGTGTGGCTGAGGACGGCGAGCGAATTGACGACGAGAGGATCGGCGGGCCAGAGGGGGATGGCTTGGGCGACGCCGGCCCGGAGACCATGGAAGCGGGCGCGGGTGAGTTGCAGTTCGACGTAGTCGCGCGTGGCGGCCTGGGAGGCGTGGGCTTGCATGGCGGCGGTCCACGTCGCGATCACGGGGGAAACATCGACGAGCACCGGTGAGGCGTCGCGGGCTTCGGCGTCGGAGGTGATGGCGTAGTGCAGGAGCGTATTGATGGCGTGGGCGGGGGTGCCGCGGAGTTCGGCGACGCCGCCGTAGCGGGCGAGGCGGGAGGCGTTGCGGACAATTTTGCCGAGGACGGAGTGGTCGGGGTGTTGGTTCTCGTTGACGGTGGGTGCGAGGACGAGGGCGGGTTTTACGCGGCGGATGATCGCCGCGATGGTGAGCGAGTGGGGGAGTGAAGGGACGAAGTGGGCGTCGCCGCCGAGGTCGATGAACTCGAGGGTGACGCCGAGGAGGGCGGCGGCTTTCTCGGCCTCGGCGGTGCGCACGGCGGGGGTGCCGTTGGTGCCGGCTTCGCCGCGGGAGCAGACCACGAAATGAACGGGCCGGCCGGCGGCGGTCTCAAGGGCGATGATCCCGCCGGCGCCGAATTCGATGTCGTCGGGGTGGGCACCGAAGGCGAGGAGCGGAGGAAGCAAAGTGGCGGTGGAAGACACGGGAGTAAGATCAGACGAGTTTGGTCCCGAAAGTCGATGCAACGAGCGGGAACGGAGGCGCGGGGCGGACTATTCGGTGTAGGCTTCGTCGGAGCGGTCGATGGGGTCGCGGGTGACGAAGGTGATCTCGGGCGCGTCGGCGTGGTTGAGGTAGGCTTGTTCGCCGGCGCCGGCGATGTAGTGCGTGCAATGGATCACGGATTGCATCCAACGGAGGCGGCTGTCGCGTGACGGGCTGATTTGCGCCGGGTCGAAGGGCGCAGGGCCCACGGTCGCGGGCGGGAGCGTGAGGAAAGAGTTGCCGCCTTCGTGGAGCTGCAGCGTGCCCTCGGCGGTGCGGCGGGCGCGGACGAGTTCGCCGTCGTGGGTGACATCAACGAAGCAGTCGGTGATCGGGCAGGCGGCGCGGCGGAAAGCGGGGTCGGAGGAGCGGACGACGCGGATGCCGTCGAGGTGGCCGAGGGCGCGGTAGAGCTCGAGGCAGAAGTCGGCGACGGTGGTGGCGGCGATGGCCTTGAAGGCGGCGACTTGCGGCGGGGCGACGTAGGCGGGGAGCTGGCGGGCGGTGGCGTCGCGCCAGTCGGCGGGGATTTTTTTGGCGTAAAGCGGGGAGAACTTGCGCTGGGTTTTGTTGGCGAAGGTGAAGTTGAAGGTAAGGGGCGCGTCGGTCTTGCGGTGGCGGAGCGTGGTCTGGGTCTCGCGGGGATCGTGGTCGCTGTCGTGGTAGAAGAAGACGATCTCGCCACCGATCTCGGCTTGGAGGCGGCGGGCGGTGACGATCTTAGCGTAGAGGAAGCGCCGCGGGAAAAAACCGCAGGGTTGCTGGCCGAAACAGATGACGGGGGCGGACATTACGGAGACGGAACGTTGAGCGTTGAGAGTTGAAGGCTGAGAGTTGAGAGCTGAGAGCGGAGGTGGGGGGCGGAGTTCGGAGGGGGCCCACGGAACACACGGAACACACGGAAAAAATCGGAGGGGAGAATCGGAGTAAGGGCTAAGCTGAGGAGCAGGGAGACGGATTTTTGACCACGAAACACACGAACGACACGGAAGGGGGAGAGTAGGCGGGGTTCGGCGATCCCGCTTTAGATCGGAGCGGGGGCGGAGGTGCCGCGGTTATTTTTTGGGAGGACGGCTTGGAGGATCACGGCGAAGAGGACGCAGGTGAAGCAGCCGATGGGGTTGAGCCAGAGGTAGGCGATTTCGCGGGCGGGGTAGGCTTTGCCGAGGAAGAAAAGCGCGATGACGACGGTCTGCGCGGCGACGGCGGCCCAGAAAACGGCGGTGCCTTTCACGTGCTTCAGGAAGAACGCCACGATGAAGACGCCGAGCAGTGCGGGATAGAAAATCGAGGCGACGATGTTGAGGGCCTCGATGAGGTTTTCCGCGAAGCTCACGAAGAGCGCGAAGGCGATGGCGAAGAGGCCCCAGACGGCGGTGAAGGTTTTTGCGACGCGGACGTTGCGGGTTTCGTCGTGGGCGGCGAGGGGGCGGAAGCTGCGCCAGAGGTCGATCGTGCTGGTGGTGCCGAGGGCGTTGAGTTCGCCGGCTTTGGAGGAGAGCGCCGAGGCAAACATCACGGCGAGGAGCAGGCCGATGACGCCGTGGGGGAGCTGGGTGAGGATGAAATTGATGAAGACGTAGTCGGAGTCTTTGGTCTTTTTGGTGGTGGGGTCGGCGAGTTGGAGGGCGGCGCGGGCTTCTTTGCGGACGACGTCGGTGGCTTTTTGCGCGGCGACGAGGTCGGCTTTGGCGGCGGCGGTGACGGCGGGATCGGCGGCGTCCTGCGCGGCGGTCCAGGCGCGGATCTTTTCCTGTTTAACGAGGTGGAGGGCGGTGTGTTTCTCGTCGATGGCGCGGAGGGAGGCACCTTGGGGGCCGTCGAGCTGGCGTTGCCACTGGGTCTGGTTGTAGAGGACGGGGGTGTTGGGCTGGAGCTGGTAGAAGACGAAGAGCAGCGCGCCGAGGAACACGATGAAGAGCTGCATCGGGATCTTGAGGAGGGCGTTGAACATGAGGCCGAGGCGGCTTTCGCGCAGGTGGGCGCCGCCGATGTAGCGTTGGACTTGGGATTGGTCGGTGCCGAAGTAGGAAAGCGAAAGAAAGAAGCCGCCGAGGATACCGCTCCAAATGGTGTAACGGACTTTGAGGTCGGGGTTGTAATCGACGGCTTGGAGTTTGCCCATGGCGCCGGCGATCGGGAGGGCGTCGGCGGGGAGTTTGGTGAGCAAAATGACGAAGGCGGTGAGCATGCCGCCGAAGATGACGGCCATCTGCCATTTTTGGGTAAGGTTCACGGCGGCGCTGCCGCCGGTGACGGTGTAAACGATGGCGAGGAGGCCGGTGCAGATGATGGTGAGGTCGAGCCGCCAGCCGAGGACGGTGGAGAGGATGATGGCGGGCGCGTAGATGGTAATGCCGGACTGGAGCCCGCGTTGGAGGACGAATATGCCGGCGCCGAGGAGGCGGGTTTTGCGGTCGAAGCGTTGGCCAAGATACTCGTAGGCGGTGTAGACGCCGAGCTTGCGGTAAATCGGGAGAAACACGGCGCAGACCACGATCAGCGCGAGCGGGAGACCGAAATAATTTTGGATGAAGGCGATGCCGTTCTCCGTGGCCTGACCGGGCAGGGAGAGGTAGGTGATCGTGCTGGCCTGCGTCGCCATGACGGAGAGCCCGATGGTGCCCCATTTGGTCGTGGCGCTGCCCTTGAGGTAGGTGTTGAGGTTGTCGGTGTGGCGGGTGCGCCACGTGCCGTAGGCGGCGATGCCGACGATCGCGCCGAGAAGAACGAGCCAGTCGAGGGCGTTCATGCGTAGGCGCGGGTGAAATAGGTGAGGGCGATCACGATGAACACGAAAACGCCAAGGACGAAGAGGTAGACGCCGCGCCACGTGCGAAAGCCGGGGACGCCGGGGGCGTCGTTAGCGGAGTCGGGAGTAGGTGACGGCGAGGGCAGGGGTGCGGGTGGTGGAAGCGGGGGCACGGGAAAAGAAATTTAGGCGCGCGGGGCGTGGCTTGGACGCGGAGGGCGGGTCGGAGACCTGCCCTACTTTTTACCGAGGGAGATGAGGTTGGCGAAGAGGCGGTAGGCGCCGGGGACGCCGGCGGGGAGTTGGCGGAAGAAGCCGAGGCCCGTGTAAACGTAGTAGCCTTTGCCGTGCCGGGCGACGAGCAGGCCGCCGCGCTGCGGTTTCTCGCCGGCGTCGTTGCAGGCGAGGAGCGGGGTGAACTCGGGTCCCCACGTCGTGCCGAAATACGCGCCGCGTTCTTGGACCCAGCCGGTCCAGTCGGCGGGGGTGAGCTTGTTGGGCGAATTGAACGCGGGATGGTTCGGCTCGAGGAGGGTGATGGCGGCGTCCTCATCGGTGACGCGGGCGTCGTTGCCGCCGAGGGTGAGGGCGAAGGGGGCGAGGCGGTCGGTCTTAATGTCGCGGCCGGGGCGGTTGTATTGGGTGATGACGGTGCCGCCCTGCTCGACCCAAGCGAAGAGGCCGGCGAGGTTGGCGGAGAGGCCTTCGCGGACATTGAAGGCGCGGACGCCGGTCACGACGGCGTCGAAGGCGGCGAGTTTTTCGGGCGTGAGATCGGCATCGGTGAGGGTGGTGACGGTGCAACCGAGTTGGGCGAGGGCGGCGGGGATGTCGTCGCCGGCGCCGGGGAGGAAGCCGATTTTTTTGGCGGTGACGGCGACCTCGAAGGCGACGGCGCGTTGGCGGGCGAGGGGTTGCAGGACCTGGGGCGGAATATGCGGGTAGTTCACTTCGTCGCGGGCGTGGCGGTAGGTCGCGGTGCCGATCGTGGCCATGGCGCCGAGGGTGGCGGTGGACGCGGCGGGAGGAGCGGTGACGGCGAAGGTGAGGCGGGATTTCGCGCCGACGGCAGCGAGGGTGAAGGGCTGTGCGGCGGGGGTGGCTTTCCAGCCGGCGGGGAGTTCGAGGGCGACGGAGCTGGTGCGGTCGGGGCGGTTGGCGGAGATTTCAACGTCGACGGAGCGGGTGGCGCCGGGGGTGAGGACGGTGACATCGGAGGTGAACGCGAGCGACACGGGCGGAACGACGTCGAGGCGGCGGCGTTTTTCCGTGGGTCCCGAGCCGGAGACGGAGCGGGGTTCGTCGGCGATGGTGAGTTGTTGGCCGGCGATTTCAAAAACGTAGGAGAAAGGGAAGGCGGGTTTGTTCTCCGCGTCGCCGATGAGGGCGGGGTCGTCGACGCGGGCAAAGCCGGGGCGGCCCTCGGCGCGGAGCCAGTAGGGGGTGGTGAGCGGAGTGGACGCGGGGATTTCGATTTTCGATTTTTGAATTTCTATTTTCGATTGGACGGAGATTTCGGCGGTGAGGGTTTTGCCGGTGGAGTCGCGCGTGCTGAGCCAGCGGACGGGAACGATGGAGGAAATAGTGTGGGTGAGATCGAGAGTTTCGCCAGCGACGACGTCGGCGGTGGCGGATGTGGTCGCGACGGTGAGGCCGAGGCAGGCGATGAGGGCGCGGTCGAGTTGCGCGCGTTTGTCGGTGACGAGGGGATCGGCGGGGAGGGGGGCGAGGGCGGCGCGGAGGGCGAGCAGGGCGGGGACGTTGGCGGCGAGATTTTTTTGGTCGAAGGCGGACTCGGCGGCGGCGGCGAGGGCGTCGATTTTCTCGCCGGGGCCGGGGTAGCGGGCGGTCCAAGTGGTGGCGACGCCCTCGAACAGGCCGGACTTGGTGGGTTCGCCGCCGAGGGGATAAAAGAGTTCGGTGCGGGGGCCGCCGACGCCGGCGCCGCGGCCTTGGCCGAAGATGACGCCGCCGAGATTTTGGGTTTTGTGCTCGGCGAGGACGCGGAGGGAGAGGGTGGAGAGCGGGATGCCGAGGACGGGATCGGAGCCGTCGGTGACGACGGAGACGGAATCGCCGGTGGGCGCGGAACGGCCGAAGGAGCCGTTTTGAAGGATGCGTTTTGGCTGCCAAGGCTTCAGGCCCTGGGCGAGTTGCTCGGGGTAGGCTTTGGGGTCGCCGGCGAGTTTGAAGGCCTCGATGGAAAGGACGGCGGAGGCCGTGTGGTGGCCGTGGGTGCCGCCGGGTTGGGGCGAGAAACGGGTCAGAATGATGTCGGGCTGGAAGCGGCGGATGACGCGGACCATGTCGCCGATGACTTCGTCGCGGCCCCAGACGCGTTGGGTGTCGGCGTAGTCTTTGGAGAAACCGAAATCGAGGGCGCGGGAGAAAAACTGTTGGGCACCATCGAGGCGGCGGCCGGCGAGGAGTTCCTGAGTGCGGGCGATGCCGAGTTTGTCGCCGAGCTCGGGGCCGATGACGTTTTGACCACCGTCGCCGCGGGTGAGGGAGAGGTAGGCGGTGCGGTAGCCGCGGCCGCGGGAGAGCCAGGCGAGGAACTGGGTGTTTTCGTCGTCGGGGTGGGCGGCAGTGTAAAGGACGGAGCCGAGTTCGCGGAATTGGCGCAGGTCGAGGAGGGCGGCGGGGATCGTGGGCGCGGCGGGGGCGGCGGGTGGCGGGGCGGGCTGCGCGGTCACAGGGGAAATGGTGGCGAGTAAGAACAGCGCGTAGGCAAGGGCGGTGACTTTGGGCGGGAGGCTCATGAAGGGGATGGCCTCACGCGGAAGACGCGGAGGGCGCGGGAGTGGAGAAAGGGAGAGACGGGGGGAGCAGGAAAGGGTTTTGGGCGGGATGAAAAAAGGCCCCGACTTTACGGGTCGGGGCGTGGGAACGGAAGGGCGGGTCGGAGATCCTGCCCTACTTTTTATTTCAGGGAGGCGATGAGCTTCTGGTTCAGGCCGGTGTATTCTTCGCCGATGGCTCCGCCGGCTTTTTGGGCGGCGGCGAGGGAGGCTTGGGCCGAGGCGAGGGCTCCGGCTTTGTCGCCCGCGGCGGCTTGGATGAGGCCTTTGCGGTAGACCAAGAAGAAGGCATTGGGCTGGGCGGCGATGGCGGCGTCCATCCAGGTGGCGGCTTTCTTCAGGTCGATTTTGTGGTCGAGGTAGAACATGGCGGCGGCGGCGTAGGGCTTCTTCGCAGCGTCGGAGGCCATGGCGGCTTCGATCTGGGGCACGAGGGTGGCGACGAGGTCGACCTTGATGGCGACGGGCACGCGGACGTTGGCCCAGGAGAGATTGAGCGTGGCGGATTCGTCGCGGAGGTCGTTGAAGCCGATCTCAAGGGTCTCGACGGCGGCGGCGAGGGCGACGGGCTTAACGGTCACGCGGGCGACGTCGTTCTCCTGTTTGTAAGCGTAGGCACCCCATTGGGAGGAGTCTTTATGGACGATGACGGTCCACTCCTTTTCGCCGGGAATGGTGAAGAGCTCGTAGGAGCCGGCGGGGATGGCGGCGCCGCCGAAGTTCACGGCGGTGGAGAATTTGATCTTGGTGGCGGTGTTGGCGCCGGTGCGCCAGATTTTGCCGTAGGGGACGAGGGCGCCGAAGACGACGCGGCCTTTGGCGCTGGGGCGGGCGTAGAGGAGTTCGATGTCGGTGATGCCCACGCGCTGTTTGAGCATGATGGACGGGCTGGCGGCGGGGAATTCGAGTTTCGGCGCGGCGGGAGCCGCGGTCTGGGCGGTGAGGTTAGCGGTGAGGGCGAAGGCGAGCCCAAGCAGGGCGAGGGAGCGGGCGGGATTTGTTTTCATGGGAGAAGAAGAGCCGGAGGGTGGATGGAGGCGGGCGTTTGACGCCAGTGAGCGGAAGGAGTTTCGGGCGAGGGGGCGCGGGTAGGGAAGTGATGGATCGCCGCGTCGCTTCGCTCCTCGCGATGACAGGAGGGTTAGGAGAGGCCGGTGATTTCGCCGTCGTCGGTGATGTCGATGTGCTCGGCGGCGGGGACTTCGGGCAGGCCGGGCATGCGGAGAATCTCGCCGGCGATCGGCACCAGAAAACCGGCGCCGGCGGCGATCTCGATCTCGCGCACGACAAACGTGAAGCCGCGCGGGCGGCCGAGCAGCGCGGGCTGGTCGCTGAAGGAGTATTGGGTCTTTGCGATGCAGATCGGCAGGCCGGTGAGGCCGAGCTCGGCGATCGTCTTGAGGTCGCTGCGGGCTTTGGGGCCAAACTCAACGCGGTCGGCGCCGTAGATCTTCGTGGCGACGGCGGTGATTTTTTCTTCGACGCTTTGCGCGAGTTCGTAGGCGAACTGCGGGGCGCGGGGGCGCGGGGATTTTTCGCACGCAGCGACCAGCGCGGCGGCGGCGGTGAGCGCGCCCTCGCCGCCGAGACCGAAGTGGTCGCTCGGGACGGCCTGCACGCCGAACTCGGCGCAGAGTTGGACGACGAGGGCGAGTTCCTCGGCGGTGTCCGTGGGGAAACGGTTGATGACGACGACGGGGGTGAGGCCGAAGACGCGGGCGTTCTCCAGGTGTTTTTGGAGATTGGCAAAACCGCGGCGGATGGCGTCGGGGTTGGCGGCGGAGAGTTCCTTGAGGGCGGTGCCGCCCTGGTATTTGAGCGCGCGGACGGTGGCGACGAGGGCGAGGGCGTCGGGCCAGAGGCCGGCGGCGCGGCATTTGAGATCGAGGAATTTCTCGCCGCCGAGATCGAAGCCGAAGCCGCACTCGGTGACGACGTAGTCGGCGAGGCTGAGGCCGAGACGGGTGGCGAGGACGGAGTTGGTGCCCTGGGCGATGTTGGCGAACGGGCCGCCGTGAAGAATGGCGGGGGTGCCCTCGTGGGTCTGGACGAGGTTGGGCACGATGGCGTCCTTGAGGAGCGCGGCCATGGCGCCGTGGATTTTGAGATCGCGGGCGTAGACGGGTTTTTTCTCGCGGGTGAAGCCGACGAAGATACCGCCCAGCCGGGCCTTGAGGTCGGCGCGGGACGAGGCGAGGCAAAGGATGGCCATGACCTCGGAGGCGGCGGTGATGTCGAAACCGGTCTCGCGGGGAACGCCGAAGCCGCGGCCGCCGAGGCCGACCATAATGCGGCGGAGGGAGCGGTCGTTCATGTCGAAGACGCGCTTGGTGCGGACGGTCATCGGGTCGAGGCCGAGGACGTTTTTCTTGTTCTGGAGTTGGTTATCGACGCAGGCGGCGAGGAGGTTGTGGGCCTTCTCGATGGCGGCGAAATCGCCGTTAAAATGGAGGTTGATGTCGGCGTGCGGGCCGACGCGTGCCCGACCGCCGCCGGTGGCACCGCCCTTGAGGCCGAAGACCGGGCCGAGGGAAGGCTCGCGGAGGACGGCGGCGGCGCGTTTGCCGAGGCGCGTGAGGGCGTCGCTGAGACCGATGGTGGTGGTGGTCTTGCCCTCACCGGCGGGCGTGGGCGTGATGGCCGAGACGAGGATGAGGCGGGAGTTTTCCGCGCGCGCGGCGTCGATGCGAGCGAGGGGAAGCTTGGCCTTGAAGCGACCGTGGAGCTCGAGTTCGTCGGGGGTCAGGCCGAGCTTGGCGGCGATCTCCGTGATGGGGCGGAGGGTGGTTTTTTCGAAAGCAGAAATGGCGTCGAGGGCGGACATAGCGGAGGGATATTCGAGGTAGAAAGAAACGGGAGCGGAACGAGCGTGCGGGGAGCCAAGCCCACGTCGAGTGCGGGTTGAAGCGAATAAATGGGACAGTTTTTCGGCAAACGGGCTTTCGGACCTTGAAGTGAGTTGCGCGGGGCGGGGAAGCTGCACCATGGGTGAGGTTCAACCGATGACTATTTCGAATCGCCGGAGCGTGATCAGAAACGTGATTTTGGGGTGCGCCGCGGCGCTGCTCGGCGGATGCACGACGGCGGTGGTGCGCGAGCCGGCGGCGGCGGTCGCTCCGGCCGAGCCCATCGCCCCGGTAAAGGCGACGCCGGGAGATGCGTTTGTTTTTATCTCGGGCGGAGGCACGCCGCTTTCGAACAACTACTCGCAGTATCTGCAGGCGCTGGGGGTAAACGACGGGCTGCGGGCGCGTTATCCGAGCGCGGCGGTGTGGACATTTTTCGGGGCGGGCAACCGCCCGGATCGGGCGGCGGTGTTCGGCGATACCCGTCGATTGTTGAAGAAAGACGGCTTGTTGGTGGAATCGTGGCTGCCGGGAGTTTTGCAGGGAAACCGACCGGCGCGGCGGGCGGAGATTTTTGCGGCGTTGAAGAACGAGATTCTCCCTCGGGTCGCGCACGGCGGCACGCTCTACCTCATCGTCGGCGACCATGGCGAACTCTCGCGGGGCGCGGTGAAGGAGAGTCAAATCACCCTCTGGCAGATGGCGCCCGCGGCGGGGGCGAAGAGCGCGGCAACGTGGCGGACGGATACGAAGGAAGTGCTGACGGTGACGGAGCTGCGGGCGGCGTTGACGGCGGGGCTGGGCGCGGGCCGGGTGGTTTTCTATCTTACCTGCTGTCACTCGGGCGGGTTTCACCACTTGGACGTGCCGCGCAGCGTGCCGGCTAATCCGGCGTGGTTCACCGGCTTTCAACCCGTGGAGTGTGCCGACTGGAGCGCGCAAGTCGCGCCGGCGCGGATGGCGGGGTTCACGGCGACGACGGAGGATTCACTCGCGGCGGGCTGCGTGCCCGATCCTGATCCGGAGAAATGGCGCGGGCAGGAACGGCACTTTCCCGAGGCCCTGTTTGGCGTCGACCTCATGACGGGGGCGACGAAGGGCGCGGCGTTGCCCAGTTTTGCGGCGGCGCACGAAGCGGCGGTGTTGGTGAACCGCACGATCGACAAGCCTTCGAGCACGGCGGAGATGTGGCTCGAACGGTATGCGACGCTGATCGAGAAGGTCGTCAAAGACAGCCCGGCGCTGACGCCGAAAGCGCGGGCGGCGGCGGAGCGCTACGAACGCATCGTGGAGGGCGAGATGACGGGAGTTTCCGACGCGAAATGGCTGGCGACGGAGCGGCGCTACGCCGGGTTTGTGGAGGCGTTGGCGGAGCAGAATTTTTCGAGCGCGGTTTTGTTGGGCGGCGGGACGCGGGCGCAGTTGGAGGCGGCGATCGGGACCAAACCGGGCAATGCCGGCGGCGGTGGGGCGCGGCGGCGGGGTGCGCCGGATGACGTGAAGAAACTGTGGACCGAGACGATCCGGCCGGCGTGGAAAGCGGCCTTGCAGGCGGGGACGGTCAAAGGCGTGTCGAAGGAGGTGCGGGCGTTTGAGCTGCACCTGATCGGGCTGGAGGAAAAGAACCCGTCGCGGATTTTTCTGCCGGGCGATCGCACCGCGGTGCGGAACGAACTTTTTTGGCAGTCGAGCTCGGCGATCCCGGCGACGGCGGACGCGAAGAAGGCCGCGGTGTTGGGGCGTTGGGAAGCGGGGCGGCGTGCGGCGGTGCTCGCGTGGGCGCGAACGGCGACCGATGAGAAAGTGAAGGCGGCGGCGGTGAAATGGGCCGGACCGGTGCGGGCGGCATCTGCGGCGTCCGCGACGTCAGCCGCGTCGGCGGCGATTCCCGGATTGGCGCAAGGCGAGCGGAAAGAGGCGCTGCAGCGGGTATTGTTTTACCGGCGCGTGCTGGGCGCGTGGGCGTTTCTCCTCGCGGTGGACGAACGCGGCGCGCTGGAACGGCTGGCGGCGTTGCAAGCGCTGGAGGAAACGGCGCTGCCGGTGGTGAAGAGCTGAGAGCTCGGAGCGGAGAGCTGAGAGAGAAAGAGGGCGGGAACTACTACTCGGGGAAACCGGCTTTCGACAGGGTGGGGAAGAGGCGCAGGGCGTTTTTGTAGTAGAGTTTTTTCAGGACGGCGTCGTCGAGATCGAGGCCGTAGAGTTTCCAGATGCCGTGGTATTTGCGGATGGGATCAAAATATTCGTCGTCGGTTTCCAGGAGGCGAAAGTAGACGTGGTATTCGGAGACGTTGTAGGTGTCTTTGCCGAAGAGGACGCGGTCTTGGTATTTCGTGAGAAAGCGTTTGGCGGCGCGGGGCTGGCGGCCGAGGTCGCTCGTGATGGCGCCGATCTCGGTGTAGACGTTGGGCAGGCGGTCGAGGAGCGCGCCGAGGCGGTCGAGGTCGTTGGCGAGCCAGCCCATGTGGGCGTTGATGAAGATGGTCTGTGGGTGGCGGGCGAAGAGGGCGTGCTGCTCCGCGATCAACTGGTCCCAGGTGAAGTTCGTCTGCTCGGATTGGTTGCGGTTGGCGCGGAGTTTGAGCTCGAGCCAGCGCTCGTTGTCTTTGTCCATCGACTGGAAGAGGCCGGCGGGGTCGGCGGTGTGGATGAGCACGGGGATTTTGTATTTGGCGCACACAGCCCAGACGCCGTCGAAGCGCGGGTCGTCGGCTTTGATGCGCTGGCCCTGGCCGTCCTTGAGCATCATCCCAAGGTGTTTCCAGACCTTGAGGCCGACGGCGCCGGCTTTGATGTCGGCTTCGACCTGGGCGGCGGCGCGGGCGGGATAGGCGGCGTCGTCGAGTCCGGCGTAGTCGATGTTGGTCATGACGGCGAAGCGGCCGGGGGCGGCGGCTTGCATCGCGGCGTTGGCGTTGACCACCCATTTGCCGTGGCCGCCGCCGACGGGCGAGTTGACGAGCGCGCCCATGTTGAGGCCGTCCATGTCGGCGATGAGCCGCTTGATTCTATCCGGGGTGACGTCGCGGTGGTGGGTGTGGATGTCGATGAACGGAAATTTGGCGCGGGTGGGCTTATGCTCGGGGACGCGGAGGGTGGACTTGGGGTTGAATTCCTCGATCGAAATGGACTGGGCGACGGCCAGCGGGGCGAGCGTGGCGGCGAGGGCGAGCGAAAGATAGTGGCGCATAAAAAATGAGTGGGGGCAGCGGTCGGGCGAACGGCGGGAGTTTCGGTCCCAGCGACTACGGCGGGAGGGCGACCGAGGTCAAACCGTCGCGAGAAAAATGCTCACCGCTTGCGGTCGCGGGCCGACCGGCGCAGCTATTGGCGGCATGAAAACTCGTCACCGGTGGTTGTTTTCCGCGGTCCTCGTTCAGCTTGCTTGGCTCGGTGGGCCGGTGCCGGCGCGGGGCGCTGAGGTGCGCCAGCCGGGATATAATTACGACGAGGCCAAGGTGCCGGCCTATACGTTGCCCGACGTGTTGATCGGGCTTGATGGCGTGAAGATCAACGACGCGAAGACCTGGCAGACCCGACGCCGGCCCGAGCTGCTCGGATTGTTTGCGGACCAGATGTATGGACGGACGCCGACCGGTAAGGTGGCGGTGAGAGTCGAGCAGGTGCGGGAGGAGTTGGCGCTGGACGGACTCGCGCGGCGGAAGCAACTGCGGCTGGTATTTGAGGGCAACGGGGTGACGCGACACGTGGACGTGTTGATGTATCTGCCCGCAAAGGCGCGCGGACCGGTGCCGGCGTTTGTCGGGCTCAACTTTAACGGCAATCACACGGTGCACTCTGATCCGGGCATCGCGTTACCGACGACGTGGGTGCGGGATGATCTGAAAAAAGGGGTGGTGGGAAACCGCGCCACGGACCGGACGCGGGGCGACCAGGCCACGCGCTGGCAGGTCGAGAAGGTGGTCGGTCGGGGCTACGCGGTGGTGACGGCTTACTACGGCGATATTTTTCCCGACCGGACGGATGGACGGCGCGACTCGGTGACGGCGTTGTTTCCCGGGGAGCCGGGCGCGTCGGATTGGAACGCGGTCGGGGCGTGGGCGTGGGGCCTGAGCCGGATCGCGGACTATTTGGTGGGGGCGGGAGAAATCGATGCGCGGCGAATCGCGGTGCACGGTCATTCGCGGCTGGGCAAAGCGGCGCTGTGGGCGGGAGCGCAGGACGAGCGGTTCGCGCTCGTGATTTCCAACGATTCGGGCGAAGGCGGGGCGGCGTTGGCCCGGCGCGGGTTTGGCGAGACGACGAAGCGAATCAACACGGTTTTCCCCCATTGGTTTAGCGGGGCGTTCAAGGCCTACAACGACCGCGAGGCGGCCCTGCCCTTTGACCAACATGCTTTGCTGGCCTTGGTCGCGCCGCGGCCGCTTTACGTGGCCAGCGCCACCGAAGACCAATGGGCCGATCCCAGAGGAGAGTATTTGTCCGCGCACCATTCGGGACCGGTGTATGCTTTGTTTGGAAAAATCGGGGTGGGCGGCGCTGAACCGCCGGCCCCCGACCGGCCGGTGGGAGACGTGGTGGCCTATCATCTGCGCACGGGCGGGCACGACATCACGGACTACGATTGGGCCCGTTACCTCGATTTTGCCGACCGGCATTTTTCAAAACGCTGAAGCCGGCCGGGGCGTTGCCGGCATCGGCGCATGGTCCGGGCGCGATGGAAATTTCCCCGGCGGTTTACTGGCGTTCCGGGGGTGAACCGGAGGCGCGCGGCGAGCCTTGGACCGCGAAAGAGAATACCGTGAGTTGGGGACGGGTCCGCCGCCTGCTACCGCGATCTACTGGCGCTTGTCGCGATCGGGCGAGAGCCGCCGACCCGGCTAAGTGAGCCGAGCGCGGCAGTGACGGCGTTGCGCTTGAAATTGATCAACGCGCGACAAAACGAGGGAGGGAAACGAACCCTGCATCGCGCTGCGTAACTTGCGAAAACCGGGGAGCCGCGCGGCCGATGCCCGCCGGACGACGCGGTCAGTCTGCGCCGGGTTTTTCGGAGGCCGACTCGCGCAGGCCGCTCTGGCGGTCGCGGCGAACGTGATCTTCCAAGCGCCGATGCGCGATGTCGAAGGCGTCATGCAACGCGATGTAGGCGTCTTTGTGCGCCGAATCGACTTCGGTGCTTTTGTGCACGCTGGCGGCAGCGCTTTCCGCGAGCAGTTGGCGTTCGTTCGGCTCGTGTTTCACCACGATTTCCGCGCCGGGGAGGCGCAGATCGAGCTGCACATGAAACGCCGGACCGCGCTGGCGATGGTGGTGGGGTGCTTCGATCACCACGCGGCAGGACCCCAGCTCGGGAAAATGCTGACGAAGTTTTTCGATATGGGTCGTCACCCGTTGCGTGACGGCGGGGGAAGGGTCCATGTGCCGAAAGGTGATTTGTTCGAGATGGGTCATAAGTGTTTGGGATGTGGTTGGGTTCGTCCGGCTTCCCGGCGTTGGGCGGCGGCAAGGCAGAAACGGGTCCAAGGAATCGCCCGAAGGCGCTCGGGGTCGATCGGCTCGCCGGTTTCGGCGCATACGCCATAGGTGCCGAGGCGTAGGCGTTCCAAGGCGGCCTCGACCTCGGCGAGTTGTTCGCCCTCGGCGGCCAGTTCGGCGTAAAGCAGCTCGTGTTCGCTGTTCTCGCGGGCGACATCGGAGAAATCGTCGTTGTTGCCGCGCAAGGGAGTCAGCGTTTCAAGCAGGTGCTCGGCGACTTCGCCGGTGAGCCGGGTGCGCAAGCGGGTCAACGTACGGAGGTGCCAAGCCCAGCGATGCGGCTGGAGCGAATCGGGTAGCGGGGAGGTGGTTTTCATGGGGGCGGGTTGGAAACAGAGCATGCCACAGTTTCGGTCCCCGGGCTCACCGCATTTTGCGACACCTGCAGCAGTTCTTGCTCAGAGGCTGACTCAATTGCTCCACGGGGGAGCGATCTTGTTCATACGGGCGTGGGCGATGAGCTGGCCGCGGTGTTCATGGGGGCGCCGACGGTTGTTCGGGCCAAGCCCGCCGGCGGTTTCGTGCCGAGACGATTGCCGAGCATGAGGTTGGTCTCGGTGCCGTGCACGAGCACATCGCGCACAGTGCCGACGCCGTCCATCGGTCGCCAACCGTAGTGGGCTGCCGGAATCGCCACGGCGAGGCGGGGGATCTTGCCCGAGGCCTTATCAAGGCTGCGCAGCAACGAGGTGCGGAAGGCGGCGAGCTTTTTGCGCCGAAGGGCGGCATGGGTCTTGGGCCGGGTGGCGTGGAGCGGGCCATCGTGCCAGTAGCAGCCGTCGACGAAGACGGCGAGTCGGCGTGTGCGGAAAACGAAGGCTGCCTTTACGCGAAAGATTTTCCGTTTCGCGCCGTCGGCCGGCCAGCGAAGCGTTGCGCCCCGCCGCCAGCCGGTGATGCCGTGGGCGCGAAATACCGTGATGAACCGCAGCTCGGTGGCCGCGTTGCCGCGCTAGCGGATGGCCGACATGACGGCGGAGCGTTTCCGCTTGGTGAAAATGTCGGCCACGGCACGGAGCGTGCGACGGGGCGGCGCGTTGACAACCGATTACCTATGGAAAACCTATAGGTATGCCCACGCTGTCGTTTCACGCCACCGAGCCGCTGTCCCGCCGTCTGCGTCACCGGGCCAAGGCCGCGAAGCTGCCGCTTTCCGCTTACCTCGCCGAAACCGTCGAGCGTGGACTGGCTTTTGAACCGCCCAAAGTGGCGCTCGGCGCTCTGGCCGGCACGGCAAAGCTGGCGGCCGGCTATGACCCGTCGGCCCCCGTCATTCCCGCCAACGAGTGGGCGCGATGAGTCGCGGGCCCCGTTTCGTTCTGGATACCCACGCGGCGCTCTGGGCGCAACTGGACGTCAAGCGGCTGGGGCGTAACGCGCGGACGGCGCTGACCGGACTGCCGCCGTCCGCGCTGGCGGTGTGCGACGTGACGCTGACCGAGACTGCGCGGCTGCTGCGAGAGGGCCGGATATTGCCGGCGGCTGCCGGTCCCGAAGCGTGGCTGGATGCATTTGGGCTGTGTTTTGCCGTGCTGCCCGTGACGACGCGGGTGGCTTGGACGGCCGTAGCCTTCGAGTGGTCGCATCGCGATCCTTGCGACCGGCACATTCTGGCGGCAGCGCTCGTGCACGGGCTGCCGCTGGTGACGGTCGACCCGGTGATCGCCGCCTTCGCGCCGCAGGTGGGCGTAGAGATTGTCTGGTGAGCAGTCGGAGCTTGGGCTGAAAAGCGAAGCGCGGGTCGAGGAAGCCCGGTGCGGATGCGGCGGGTGACGAGGCGGTCACAGTCGTCGGAAATCTTCCTGCGCCAGACGACCTCGAGTTGGCGCGGGTGGAAGACGAAGTCGGGTCTGACGCGGAATTTCTTCAACTTCAGGCCTTCAACTTTCCACTGGAGCGAAGCTCCCCGCCGCCAGCCCGTGATGCCGTGGGCGCGAAAGACCGTGATGAGCCGCAGCTCGGTGGCCGCGTTGCCGCGCGAGCGGATGGCCGACATGACGGCGGAGCGTTTTCGCTTGGTGAAGATGTCGGCCATGGCCAACCGCCGTTACCGGTAGATTTCGCGCCGGTGGCCGACCGCGAGCAGATGGATCACGTTTTGCGCGGGATCGAAGGTGTAGATGATCCGGTAGTCGCCGACGCGCAGGCGAAAACGGCTGCCGCCGGTCATGCGGTAGTGGGGAAAAGTGGCCAGCCGGCGGCCCATGTCGTCGATTTCGGTCTCGATCCGGTTACGAACCGCATCGGGCAGTTTCAGGAAGACATCGTCAAACGCCGAGTAGTAAACCTGCAGGGCGCGGCTCATGCGCGGCCTTATCCTCGAACTCTTGGTCGAGAGCCTTGGGCCATTTCGCGTTCCGAGCTTTCGATGGCCGCCTTGAATTCCGGAGTAAGCTCCAACTGGTCTTCGAGTTGCTGATCGAGCCACTCGCGCACCTGCCGCATCTCGTCGGGCGATAGGCGGCTGAGGGCGGACTCGATTTCCTGCACGGTGCTCATAACGGGAACGCTAGCCGGGATGGCCTGAGGTTCAACCGGGATTTTTGGCGGCGTGTCTTGGTAAGGATCTTCGGAGTCATGGCGCGTCGCGGTTTGGTCGCGGCGTATTTATGCAAACGGACAATGAATCGAACGTCATTGTCGGCGCGAAGCGGCGACGGCGGTGCGGAATTCCGACTCGCTCATGCCGGTGGCGGGATCGGCATTCAGATCGGTATCACGGCGCAGGGCTTCAGCCACGCCGTCGTCCGCGTCGTGGAGCACGGGGGCAAGGTCGCGAGGAGTTTGGAGGTGAGAGCGGCCCGCTGGAACTCCGGCAATTGCCCGGCCTTTTGCTCGAGTTCTTGAATGACCGTCAGGCGTGGAAACGTTGGCCGGAGAAGTCGGGAAGAAACTACAGAGGCAATTCCGGGCAAAAGACGGGTGAGGGGCGATGGTGCGCGGTCGCGCACAATTCGGCGGGCGGGGCTGGCAGCAGGGTGAGGGCCGGCGGCTGCGGCCTACCGGAGCTTGATCTGGAAGGCGAAGAGCGGGTCGAGGAAGTCGGCGCGGATGAGGCGCCACGGGTCCCTCGGGCGGCGAGCCACAGGGATGCGATTCCAAGTCGAGGTTTGGGCGCGTCGGCCTGAAACGGTTGGAATGACTTGGGCGGAAGGATAACCAAGGCGCCAATCGTGGCATGGCTTGACCGGGATTCTCGGGCGAATCACGGTTTGTCCATGCCCAGCGTCGCCACACCGATCCGTCCGTCGAAACCAAAACTCTCCGGCAAACGTCGGGAACTTCCGGCCGGGGTGACGGGAGCAGAGCTATTGGCGCGGGCCAAGAGCGGCGAGTTTGGCCGCGGGCTTGATTGGGCCGCGGTGGGCGCTGCCCACGGAACGCGGCGCGGCCGTTCACGCGCGGCGTGAACCGATGCTCCTCGATACGGATTTTCTGATCGATCTCGGCGGCACGCGGAGTTCACGCCGGCGCACCGAGGCTTTGGCCTTTCTGGTTCGGCACCCGACTGAGTCGTTTTATGTGAGCCGGATCACGTGGGCGGAATTTGCCGAGGGTGCCGCGAGCATCGAAGACACCGGGCTGGCCTTGGCAGGCTTCGGTTGTCTGGAGATCGGCGAGGCTACGGCGTGGATCGCTTCGCGGATCGCCCGTCGGCTCAAGCACAGCGGCCAGCATATCGGCGACAACGATGTGTGGCAGGCCGCAATCGCGCTGGAACACGACCTGGCTCTGGTGACCGGCAACGCCCGGCATTTCACCCGCGTCGCGAGCCTGCGGGTGCGCTCGCACCGGACTGCGCCGACTGGAGTTTGAGTCGGGCGGGAAGAAATCAGCCGAGGGCTGGGGGCTGAAAGTTGAGGGGCGAAAGTCGAGGGTTGAGATACCGACTTTCGGAGTGCGGGCGGGGGCGATGGTGCGCGGTCGCGCGCGATTCGGCGGGCGGGGCTGGGCGCAGGGTGAGGGCGGGCGGCTGCGGCCTACCGAAGCTTGATCTGGAAGGCGAAGAGCGGGTCGGGGAAGTCGGCGCGGATGAGGCGGGTGACTAGGTGGTCACAGTTGGCCGCGATCTACTTTCGCCAGAAAGCGGTGTTGGTCTTGGGTCGGATGGCGTAGAGCGGGCGGCCATGCCGGGAACATCTGCCGATGAAAATTGCGAGTCCCTAGAACCGTTGTTGCGGAGGGAGATATCAGTATCCATCTCAACTGGAGCAATGCGATCACCTACGGCACCTCTGTGGTGAATCACTTCCCATTGCAGCACCTTGACCGACTTAATCTATGGCACGACTAACTCACACCCGCAGTCTTGATCCGGTCATTAACGCAGCCAAAGAGTGGGTTCGAAACAGCCTTGTTGGCGACAATTCGGTTTTATCAAGTGGGCTGCTTTGGACACCGGCCAACGTGGCGGAAGTCCACTCAGCTTTCGTCGACCATCCAGACGAAGGGAACGACGACTTCTCCACTAAGTTGAAGGGTCAGATGGCTCCTGCCTCTCCCTCAGCAAAACGACTTATGGCAGAGATGGTGTGGGCGCTTCTGCTTTTTCCTTCGAATATCAAGACTTCAACAAAGCGGCGGCAAATTGGCGAGATATGGTCGACGTCTGGCGAAGCATTGGACGAAGGCCAGTTGCTGCTTAGCGACAATGTCCTTGAGGGCATTGGATCTGGTGGCCCCGGCTTCAATAACCATCGCTGGCGGGAAGTGGTGTTCCTGATCGCCCTAGTCGGCGACTTGAAGAAACGAGCCTCGGACGAGCGTGAAAAGATCATGACCCATTATGATGCATTCGTCGATTGGATTGCTCAGGTTCCGCAAGAGGGTCACAGGCAGCTTCGGCACATGCTGAGGTTCTTTTGCTTCCCGGACCGCGTTGAGCGCATGTCTTCAAACCGTGAGCGTTGGGCTGTGCTCGCGGGGTTTGGAGTTGCCCCTGAAAAAGATCTAAAGAATTGGAGCGATCGGAAACTCGATGACGAGCTGCTGTCGCTCCGAAAAAGACTTGAAGGGGAGTATCCCGGCGAACCGTTAGACTTTTACGACTCCCCTTTGAGAGAACGCTGGAGGCCAGTCGAAGTAGACGAGACGGAAAATGGCGCCAAACGTCGCTTCTGGGTGGAAAAAACGATCGTCGAAGACCGTCTCGATCGAAAGGATGGACTTCATGCTCTTGGGAAAGCGCTGTGGTCTCCTCAGCGCGCGGACGGCAATCGAGACATTTATCGACTGATGCGTGAAGTCCGAGAGGGTGACGTCGTATTTCACTTTGTGGATAACAAGGAGCTCCGAGGTGTCTCGATCGCGGCGAGTCAGGCAGACGAAACATTTACTGGCGTTGACGGGACCGAATGGGCTGGTCGCGTAAGTTACCGAATTCCGCTTCGTGACTACCGCCAGTTGACCCCACCGATTCACCGGACCGATTTTTTGGCGGACAACAGTTATCGAAGCCGCTTATCGAGCATGCTCGAACGATACCGCGGTTTATTCTTCAACAAGGAGTTTAATCTCAATCAGGGCTCCTATCTAACAGAAGCGCCAATTGAGTTAGTTCAGCTCTGGGATGAAATTTATCAGCAGAAGTCCGGGGATGCACTCTTGCCCGGACGAGATTTAGGAAAAGTAGTCGCTGCCCAAACATCTCTTGAACCGGCCATTCTCCTCCCTTTGGACGCAAAGAGTGTAGATGCGTTTGAACAAGCTTTGCGGGATGCAGGCGTTGTCGTATCGCGCTCGCTGGTGATTCGCATGCTCTCGTCGCTGGCCAGCAAAAATTTCTTACTGCTTACGGGTCTTGCTGGTTCCGGGAAGACAAAGATTGCCCAGGCACTCGCTCGTTGGCTGCCATCGTCCTCAAACTGCTTTCGGGTTGTCGCGGTTGGGGCGGATTGGACAGGAAACGAAAATGTCCTCGGCTATCCCAACGGACTCGAGAAAGCATCATACATCAGCAAGCCTTCACTCGACGTAATTCTCCACGCGAAGGCTAATCAGGCCGTTCCCCATTTCCTCATTCTTGATGAGATGAACCTGTCGCATGTGGAGCGTTACTTTGCGGATATTCTCTCGGCCATCGAGTCGGACGAGAAAATCCACCTTCATCAAGATTCGGAGAGGAAAGCAAATGGCACTACCATCCCCGGTGAAGTCGAACTTCCGAAAAACCTTTTCATCATCGGCACGGTAAACGTGGACGAGACGACCTACATGTTTTCGCCAAAAGTGTTGGACCGGGCGAACGTCATCGAATTCCGCATGGCTGCTGGCGAACTAGAAGATTTCCTCGGCGATCCTGCGAAGCCCGACCTGTCGAAGCTCGATGGCAAAGGCGCGTCGTTTGGGAAGGCGTTCGTGGATGCGGCTAAGAACCCGGTGACCGTTCCCGCCGACGTGAAGGCGGCTTACGATGCCGAAATGCTGCTGCTCTTCAAAACGCTGCAAGCCCACGGTGCGGAGTTTGGCTACCGCACGGCCTACGAGACGGCGCGCTTCATCCACTTCTACAAACTGCTGGGCAATCATCCGGACGGCGACACCGCTTGGTTCCCCGGTGCCTTTGACTGCGTGGTATTTCAAAAGCTGCTGCCGAAGCTGCATGGCTCACGGGCCAAGCTGGGGCCGGTGCTCAAGAGGCTTTGGTTTCTCTGCGGTAACGATCCGGCCGGCCGTGGTGCGGACCCGCTCAAGGCGGCGGAAGACTCGAAGGCCGAACCCAACAAGGCCGCACTGGCTGGTGCCTACTATCCGATGAGTGCTGAGAAGATCTACCGGATGTGGCGATTGATGATGGATAACGGATTCGCCTCCTTCGCCGAGGCATGAGCTCATGCGGGCTCTTCCTAATACCAGCGTTTCGTTTCGCACGCCCTCCGGCGTGGTGGTGGCCCACGTCATCGTAGTGGCAGTAAAGAATGCGGAGAGCGCATCCACTGCACCGCTGGCGGAGTTGGACGAGAGAGATGCCATTGAGCATGGGGAAACGACCGTGCAGTTGCGTGAATCCGAGCGGTATGAATACGAAGTGGTGCCCGCCAACGGCGCTGACTTGCGGCTGCGGTGCAGTCTTTCCAGCCGTCGCCGAAGTCTTGGCGCCGGCGGGGAAAAGCCGGACGCGGGTCTGATCGAGACACGTTCCTTTTGCGGAACGTTGCTGCTGGAATTGGTCGAGGGTGAGGTAGGTGACGAGAAGACCGCCGTGGCGTCAGCGCTGCTGGATGTGCGTTCGCTCAAGTTGGACTACCGCACGGAATACCGGGGGATGCTGCGGCGGCTATCGGATGAAATGGCGGGGCTGGTGGCGGATGCGCGCTCATCGGCCAAGGCGGGGTTTCGCTCGACCTTTGAAGACCGAACGGACGCGGGCTGGCTGCAAATCCAACTTGAGCTGCTGCGCGAGACGCTAGACGGCGCCGACTTCTCCGCCGCGCTGCAACGCATCCTGAGCTTTCCCCATGAGCGGCTGTCCTCGGTGAGTGATTCCGTTTCCACTGACCGGCCGATTCGCTGGACTCCGTCAGCGGTGCGGCAACTGGTAACGGGAAATCCGCGCCGCGAAGTTCCGGCCGCGCATCCGCTGCGGGCACAGCTGGGTTTGGAGTCCGTCGCCGAGCGGGTGCTGGTGCCGCGCAAATCGCGGGATTTGGACACGCTGGAGAACCGGTTTGTGAAGTTCGCGCTGGGTGAGTTCCGGGCTTTCCTGACCCACGCGCAAGGTGTCTTCGAGGCGAAGGAAAACTGTAATGCCTGGGGCGCATCGGCGGCGTTGTCGCGTCGGTTGGCGGCCACGGTGGAGGATTGGCTGGGGCGCAGCTTGTTCCGCGAGGTGAGCGAGATGCGTTTCGCCCCGCTGGGCAGCCCGGTGTTGCAACGGAAGGCGGGCTATCGCGAGGTGCTGCGCTGGTGGTTGCGGTTTCGCACGGCGGCGGAGCTTTCGTGGGAAGGTGGCGAGGAGTTGTTTCACGCAGGGCAACGCGACGTGGCGAGTCTCTATGAGTATTGGCTTTTCTTCGAGTTGCTGGGCTGGTTTTGCAAGAAATGCAGGGGTGGAAATAGACCGGCAATTGAGGAGTTGATTGAAGGACTAGAGGAAGGTGCGCCGAATCTGCGGCTGCGGAAGCGAATGGAGCTGGGGCCATTCGTCGGCACGTTCGCTGGTCAGAGTCGCCGATTGAATGCGCGCTTCGCCTACAACCGACGCTTTGAAGTGACGCAGGACCGGCACGCAGGCGGAAGTTGGACGCGGCGATTGCATCCCGACTATACCCTGACGTTCTGGCCGGAGGAATTGAGCGAGGCGGAGGCGGAGCGGCAGGAGTCGCTGGTGCATGTGCATTTCGACGCGAAGTATCGGGTGGAAGACCTCGAGGGCTTGTTCGGCTCGGAAGGAGCGGACGACGCCGACGAAGAAGTTGAGGGCAACTACAAGCGGCAGGACTTACTTAAGATGCACGCCTACCGGGACGCCATCAAACGCTCACAAGGCGCGTATGTGCTTTATCCGGGGCGAGCGAATGCGGCGGTTAAGCTGAAAGGCTTTCACGAAATTCTGCCGGGGTTGGGCGCATTCGGGGTCGCGCCGGACGAGAACGGGGTAGCGCAGGGATTGGAGTCGCTGGAGAAATTTCTGGATGAAGTCCTGGCTCACTTGGGCAACCGAACGACGGCTCAGGAGCGCGTGAGCTATCATATCGCCGAAAGCTACACGCTAAAGGAAGAGCCGGTGCAGTATGGCTCGCTGGTGCTGGCGGAGCGGGATGAGATCAGCGAAACAACTCGGGCACTGCCGCCGGCGGAGCATCACGTGGTGGTGCATGGTTTGAGGACGACGCGCAACTCAACTGGACGAAGACGACGGGCTACGCAGTCGTTCGTTTGGGTGACCGACGCGGAACTTGGCATGTGCCACCGGAGTTTGCCTCAGCGCGGCATGTTTTGCTGCACACCCATAAGAGCCAAGTCGCTGATGGTTTATTGGGGCTGAAAGAGCGTAAGCCCGGCTACAAGGTTTTCACCGCAGAAGACTTGAAGGCGAAAGGTTATCCGGGCTCTGCCGGAGGAGACATTTATGCCATCTTTGAAGTTGAAGCCGATCCTGTGTTCGCGGCGCAGCGTTGGGATGGAGGTAAGTTGCAGAGCGTGATGAAGGAATTCGAGTCGCGCCGAAACTATCGAGAGGTGGGTAATCTTGGACGCAGCTCGGCGATCCCGCGGGTCTTGAGTTTGCAGGAACTGCTGAAGGCGATGCGATGATTTGTCCTGTGCGCGAGGGGGCATCGCCGCCACCTTGGCTACGATAAGGGGTAGACGAGGTGTTTCTCGCCGTGCATCGGGCGGAAATTATTAGAAAGTAGGGAATATGACTTCGACGATATCCAAACGAAAGCCGACGAAGGTGCAGCGGTTGGCTGCGATCAAAGCGTTGCGCGGAATCTTGCGACTTAAGGTAGGTGATGCTTCTGCGGAGGAGGCCCGGGCTAGGATAAGAGCGGAGGATCGGGCGATTGAGGAGAGACACGAGGCCTTGCTCGCGGGTATTGGCGCCGAGCCACGCCGTTGAGCGAATCGGGGCTGCTAAGTTTCCTGTTTGCCGAACCGCCGGCCGTCTTCGGTTTCGATGGTTCCGTCGGGCCAGACTTCGACGGGGAGGATGAAGTCGCCGGTGGTGCTGGCGTCGCCGAAGTCGCGTTCGCCGGCGAGGAATTGGCGGAGTTGCTCCATCAGCATTTCGGCTATCTCGATTTGGGCTTCGCGTTCCGTGGCGTAGGTGACGATGACGCCGTGTTCATCTCGCCATGTGGGCATCATACCTTGGCAAAGCGTGTTTTCGAAAATGGCGAAGGCCGAACGGGTTGTTTTTCTCCTGCAATACACGGTGAGCTTGTTTCGCCCAGAATAGCGGAAAGCTGCTCAAAGTTCCACGGACTATAGGTCTCATTTATCGGAAAACTTGCGGCGGTTTGTGTTTTCCCGGACCGGGGTGCAGCGTGGCGTTCGTGCGCGGCGCAAATGCGCGGTGGCGGTCATTTTTCCCAACAAAACTTCTTCTTTATGGATTATCGCAATCTCGGTCGGTCGGGGCTCAAGGTGCCGGTGCTCAGCTTCGGCACGGGCACGTTTGGCGGGGGCGGGGATTTTTTCAAAGCGTGGGGCTCGGCCGAGGTCGCCGAGGCGACGCGGCTCGTGGATGTCTGTCTCGAGGCGGGGCTCACGCTGTTTGACTCGGCGGATGTCTACTCGGGCGGGCGCGCGGAGGAAATCCTCGGGGCGGCGATCAAGGGGCGGCGCGACCGGGTGCTGATTTCCACGAAGGCGACGTTTCGCTGCGGTCCGGGGCCCAACGATGTGGGTTCGGCGCGGGCGCATCTGATCCCGGCGGTGGAGGCGGCGCTGCGGCGGCTGGGGACGGACTATATCGATCTGTTCCAGTTGCACGGCTTCGACGCGTTGACGCCGGTCGAGGAGGCGTTGGGCGTGCTCGACGATCTCGTGCGCGCGGGGAAGATCCGCTACATCGGTTGCTCGAATTTCTCGGGCTGGCACCTCATGAAGTCGTTGGCCGCTTCGGAGCGGCATGGGTGGTCGCGGTATGTGGCGCACCAGGCCTATTACTCGCTCGTGGGGCGGGACTACGAGGGGGAGCTGATGCCGCTGGCGCTCGACCAGGGCGTGGGCGCGGTGGTGGAGTCCGCTGGGCTGGGCGGCTCACGGGGAAGTTGCGGCGCGGTCAGCCGAAGCCCGAGCAGAGCCGGCTCAACAGTGCGTTGGTGGTCCAGAAAGGACCGCAGGTGGCGGACGAACTTTTGTTCAAAGTCGTCGATGCGCTGGAGGCGGTCGCGGCCGAGACGGGCAAGACGGTGCCGCAGGTGGCGCTGAACTGGGTGCTGCGGCGGCCGAGCGTGG
>SXGQ01187057.1_pt1 | contig 60897 bp, 74 predicted proteins | sample 3178371 | NCBI WGS metagenome assembly SXGQ01 (sample SAMN11356859, study PRJNA531348) | freshwater metagenome | isolation source: freshwater sample F1-20 | place: China: Fuxian Lake, Yuxi | collected 2017-12-25
ACCATTATAAAACTCAAGTGGAGATTGATGAGCAAAACAAGCATCAACCAGTTTAAGGAAAATTCTGAATTGTTCAGTATCTACAAAAGACTCGGACAGAAGTTTACCGTGGGTTTCGTGAATGACGTTTATACGATGGGTAGTTTTCATGATTCAAAGATAGTCGAAAAAATTAGTTTTAAAAAAAAAATCACAGAAATTTTGGACTACAACCCAACAAAACGGAATTTCTGAAACGAATGACATCAAGTTGTTTTTTGATTTTGTGTCGTGTCATTACATCTTTGACGATGGATTCAAAGTCAATTTCAGATATCACATAACTATTGTAATCTATTACTTTTTGTCCATCCTCATTCAATGGAGCATCTTTGAGTAATTGATCAAAGTCTGCCGAGGGAGTTGCGTGTAAATACAACTCCCTCATACAGTCAAAATAGGCGGTATCAAATTTTTTATCATTCAGCATAAGTTCCGACTTTAAGGTTACCATCAAAAATTAAATATTGTCCGACATGTAAAGCGTCGATCATATAGTATTTACCACCCATACTTTTGTTCATCGCTTTCATATCGATTGAACTAATTTGAGTATGACCCACAATCTGAACAAAAGTCTTTTTTATGGAATTTTCTTTGACCCTTCTTTTATTGGACGCTAACAATGCTCGTGTACGAATCCAAACAGGAGATTGAGTCACATCATCACCGTATGGATCCCAACCAGAGAAACAAAAAGCTCTCGGTTTGAATTTGAACATATCATTCAACTTCTCAACGAGATTTTCACAATCCCAGCCATACATTCCAAAAGTATTATTCATCCAAACATGACTAACCCCGGCATGTGTACAAAGGAATTTGTCAAACGAATAAGCCATTTGAAGTTGTTCTAGGTTTTCAGAAAGTGCTGCGGATATGTCAAATTGTAACCGGGGTTGAAACCCTGAGTATGTTTCACCGATGTGCATGTAGTGAAGGTCGTGATTACCAACAAGTAAGACCACCTCTTTGTCACTTGACTTTTTGAAGTCAACTATTTCCTTGAAGTTGTGTATTTGTTCTATACCTGGAATATCAAAACTGTCAAAATAATCACCAATGAAAATAACTCTGTCAGGATTTTCTTTCTCGACAATTTTTTTCCAAACGGAACGTCCGTGGGTATCACCCAAAAATAGAGTTTTCATATAGCAAATATAGTGAACTAATTTGAAACTTCAAAATTCTGGAACCAATAATTTTCCATCCTCGAACGAATTTCCATCCACAAAATCTTCTTGAAGAAAATCAATCACCTTTCTAATTGCTTCTGGTTGATTTTCAGACAATTTGATCGTTAGGGCGACAGCTCCTGTCAAAATCATCCTTATATCAGACAAAGTAGTCGAAGTGTCTGACGGATCCAATTTGATATTGAAACTTGCTTTTCCGTTTTTATGTTCAAAATTAACACAAACTGTTTTTTCTATTTTTTTCATTTTTTAAAGTTTGAATATATTCGTACAATCCGTCCAAATCTTGACAAATTAAATTGCCATCTTTGTCTTGACAAGTCAGATCCTCTCTTTTACCAAAGTCTTTTTCATAACACCACCAAGAAATCATATCTTCACCATCAATACCAAAACATTCGACCATTAAATCTTTAATCACACTATTCAATGGGTCATTCAAATCGATTAAATCAACACCCAAACGATATAAGTCATGAATCTTATGGTCATGTTTTTCTAATTGTTCAATCAGATTAAAAAATACTGTCTTTTCCATTTTTCAGAGTTTTATTTCGAAACGATTACGCATTTGTTCAACTTTTTCTTCAGGACAACCGTGAATATTTGTTCCTACGTGCCGATTTTCGACGATGATTGAAAAGACCGTATACCCAAATTTTTGTGCAAGATCCAGATAGGGTTTCATTTCCCATTCTTGAGTGAATGTATTTGAAACAGCGATTTTACCCACTCCATCTTCCATAGAGTGCTCAACACGTAGTTTGCACCAATTATGTGCTAACTTTATTTTCGATGCGTCAAATTTGTATTCCCCAGTTTCTGAATCAATGAAATATTGATCAGCCTCAAATACTGGACAACCCAATGTTTTCGCAAAGGTACTTTTACCCGATCCAGGTTATTACGGAACCCCTCTAACCAAGAATAAATTCTTGTTCGAGGGGTTCAAATTTGTTTTTTTTAAATTATCCATTTATTTATTATTAAGAGATATTTCTGATATCTTTACTCATGATGGTCGTATGCGATCATTGACTTGATGGGTTGATTTTTCATCAACTTCAAGATTTCACTGGTCGATATAGGATACAAATTGTTTCCGTCAACACCGATATCCATCATTTTACCAGGTCCCATTCTTTTGTTTTGTGGTAAATGAACGTGACCGTGTAAATGGATAGTACCTCTGGCCAAATTGTTCCAGCTAGCAATAGGATAATGTGATAATACAAACTCATTGGTAACTAAAGTGTTGCCAACATAATGTGAGACACTCAACTCCATATATTTGCTGACTGAAACAAACAAAGATTGACAATCTTGTTTATTACGAGCAATATGATGATCATGATTACCCAATACTAGGTGGATGTTTTGACAAATTAACCTTTTTCTAAAGTTTTCAATTGATTCAAAACCACCGAAACTCCAATCACCGTTATGGATCAAGATGTCATCTGGCATAACCAACTCGTTGATGTTATTAACCAGTGTGTCATTCATCTTACTCAAAGACTCGAAATTTCGTACCGTTTGAGGATCTTTCCACTGGGTGGTTGCAGAACATATATTCGCATGGTTAAAGTGTGTGTCACTAGTAAACCAAAGTTTTTGATTCGGGTTGAGGGTCAGTTTCATCGTTTTTTTTTACAAATATACAACAAAATATCAAACAAAGTTTGGAATATTCACACGAACACAAGATTGAGGTTGGCCCTCATTCATCCAAAAATTATTAATGTATCCCATAATGTTGGCAGATCCGATCGGATTAGCCGAATGAGTATACACTTGTGGAAAAACAATACCAGATGATTTTTTTTCTGACCTACTCTTTTGAGTAATATAATTGTCAAGATAGTGATTGACCAACCACTTAGCACAATCCATTCCAGTCTTTTCAAGAATGTTTGAGTAATCTAGTTTGTAATTAGGACTGACGTTGGTGAAATACTCTGTCATAGCAGTATCACCTAAATCATGATCCAAGGAAATTACATCTATGTTCTCCAATCCTATATTCGTTACCGTTTCCACGAACTCGTCATAATTTCTAACCACCACCCAAATATCTTCTTTGGGAGTTCTAACGTCATCTAAGTAAATTTGTTTTTTCATATTTTTCAAAGATAAGTAAAAAATTACAATTTTCCAAATTCTGGTTTAATTATTTTCCATATCAAACCCGAATAATCTTTATCATCATACATCTTGAATAAGATTGCTGGGTACTTATGTTTTTTAGCAAGTTCAGCGAAGCTGGCACGAAATTCAAAATCATCGGATCTACTAAGAATCTTAAATATGAAATGATACTCATTCTCTATTTTAGTGTATTTATCCATTAGTTCATTTGAGTATTGGTGAATCTTATCATAAAATTCATCGGGAACATCAGTTAGGGTTGATAGAATATCGCCACCATTAGAAAGAACTTCCCAAATTGCGGTAGTAGAAAGACAGGTCATTATTCGGTGAAGTCTTAAATATTCTTCACCTTTTATTTTAACCCGGTTACCGTTTGAGAAACGAACTACGAACCCTTCCGCATTGTCGGAAATTTTTCCTTTGAGTTCGGAATAATCCAAAATTCCGTCGTATCTAGGAGTTATATCACATCCAAGATCTTTGGAGGTTTGATGTAAAATTTCGTAGTCCATCTCCTGCCCGTCATATGTTCTGATTGACCCCAAAAGGGTGAGTTTATCCTCATTTCCATAGTCAACCACTATACGATTCCAGGGGGCGGTTAACTCGAACAAGTATGTGTACTCGTCATCAAGACCAGAGGTGTCCAGTGAATCTAAAAGTTTTTGACCTGCTACCGCCTGATCGGAGACGAAAGAACCTCTGGATGCAACGAACCAACGATCCCAAACAAAAAATGCAATTATTAAAGACCCGTCTATTTTTTCAAAGACTTCGAAGTTTAAAGTTGGTGTATGTTTACCTTCCTCCAAATTGAAGAATTTACGGAATGGCCTAGCACAGATTTCACCAGTATCTGTCCATGTGACCAATCCTCGGCACATCAGAGTTACCTCATCCCAAAGAGATTCATATTGAACCTTTTCGGTATAGTTCCATATAGTAAGTGGTAGGGTCGGATGTGTTTGTGACCTAACAAGTCCGTTCAGTTCATATGTTTTAAGAATTTGGTAGTCCATTGGCTAATTTTTCGAAATAATCATCAAGATCCTTTGTAGTCATATATGTTTTATCAAAATCAGGCTCTAATGTCTTAATTTTTTTGAGAGTGTCTTCCCTTGTTCCAACTTTGTAATAATGATCTTCAATAGCGTCCGCCAAATCTTGGATGTATCTTGGTGCCGCAACTGAAATTCTTAAATCATACCAACTCCACTTTGTTTTATAATCGTAGAATGTAATTCCTTTAGTCAATCTATTATGTAAATTATGTAACTTCCAATTACGAACCCTTACAATAGACTTGTCGTTACCGAAGACATGAAGGAACCTGAGAAACCAGCGAGGACACCACCAAGGTTTTGCCTCATAGTCCATAACTAAAACCAATGGAACCATAGCTTGGTTGTAGTATTTGTAATCAGGTATAGATCCCAAATAACCATACTTTTCGGCAAAGTTTTTGGGAAAGAATATGAAACGAAGATCACTCCACTCCATATCCCTAGTATAGATTATTCCTTTTTTTCTACCCTTCCAGAAAAAAAGAGATTTTCCAAAATCTTTGGCTCTATCTAAAAAAGGACGATTGTCCTTGACTCGAACAAATTTAATTTTTTCCATAATAGTACAAAGATAATCGAAGGAATTGTGAATTCCAAATTTTTTTGAAAAAAATAATAATTAAGTCGAGTATTCTAGTTGAAATATACCCTTATTGTAAACTATGTAAGAATTATTTTCAATCCAATCTCCACAATTAATGTAATTAAATTCTCTTGAGATTTCTAATGATGGTGTGTGTATGTGTCCACATATAACTCCTTTACATCCTCTTCTTTCAGCTTGATATTCTAGTTGTTTTTCAAATCTGGTGATAAACTTGACAGCTTCTTTAACTTTGTATTTTAAAAATTGACTTAAAGAATTTTTATAACCCAATTTTTTTAATGATCTGTCTATCCAAATCGCCAATTCATATCCCCAACTACCGAGTTTTCCTAACCACTTCAACTGAACAACACCATCATATAAATCTCCGTGAGTGATATAATAATCGTTCCAAACCATTTCATCTAATATACTTATATTCCCAAAGTCAACAGGTGTATACTGTCTAAGAAACTCATCATGATTACCAGTGATGTAATGAACTTTGGTTCCGTTTTTAGAATATGAAAGTATTTTTCTGATTACATTTATTTGGGATTGTGGGAAGTAAAATCTTTTTTTGAGTAACCAACCATCAATAAAATCACCAACAATGAATAAATTTTCAGGTTCGTATTTCTTGAGTGTTTTCAATAATAATTCAGCATTACAACCTTTAGATCCTAGGTGTATGTCAGAAATGAACAGAGCTTCTATTTTCATGTTGGTTGTTTTACTACCATAAACAACGCTTTATCAATTGTGAACCCATTATTAATGAAATGTTTTAGACTAGATACATTGCAATGTGCAATTAATGGTTTACCAAGATCTTTTATTTTCATGTTCCTATATTCCCACAAAAGTTTGTAGATACCTTTACCTTGATGTTCTGGAACTACAAAAGCATGCCCCAAGTAAATATGATTGGGATGTTCAACATATGAAACAACTCCCACCAAAACATCATTGAGATAAGCTCCTTGGTATGTTGCGGATCTATCCAAAAGTGTTGGTCTTAAATGAGACAACTCACTTTCAACCTCCTCAAATTTCGTTGTTCTAATTTCCATATTCTAAATACAATCAAATTACAAACCAACCGGGAATTTCTCTTTCTTTCCACTTGGTAAAACCTTTTTTAGCGCCAATATAATAATTTCGATACGATTGGATAACATCATCTGTCTTGTATTCATCAGGCATCGCGAGTGGTGGTTTAGTTAGTCCTATGTCTCGGACTTTCAATTTGTTCACTAGGCACCATTCCAGAACTTGTTTGGATTTGTGTGTTTTTTTGTATCGATGTGTATATTCTTTGCAAAGTTCCAAACCAAGTTCACACAAAACTAAATAATTGGACAAAGATTCTCGAGCCCAGATAGCACAAGGGTGATTTTTATGGACTAACCTATAAGGTATATCCGATCGGTCATCTTGGAGTACGTGGTGAGCTGTACAGAGTAGCTGTGCATATTCCACAATCATCTTTGTGCAATGTTTGTCGCAGTGGTATTCAGCACACTTTTCGAGATCCCAATCGAGCCAAAATATATTCATATGGCAAATATACAAAAGGGACACCAATGTCGGTGTCCCTTTCAACAAAATTATATGAACTTAAAGAATTTTTCTTTTTCGAACCTAAATTTCGGAACGTTCGCCAAATAATCTTTGGTTTCATCCCTATAACCCAAGGTTAATATACACGCTGAGGTCAGATTTTCGGCACTCAAATTTAGAACCGAATCTACTTGGTCAGCCATAAAACCCTCCATAGGTGTTGAGTCTACATTTTCAGTAGCCGCGGCAACCAATCCAAAACCAAGACCGATGTAAGCTTGTTTTTTTGCCCATTCAACTCTTTGTTCTTGTGTCATCTGAGTAACATTCAAATTAACTGCATACCTATATTGATCAAGTGATTCTACATCCATACCTCTAGAGTTTGCAACCTCAACAATAAATTCATCAACCAGATTTTCGTCGATGTTTGTTTTGGCCGCAAAAACTAAGACCGCTGAAGCATCAACAATTTGTTGTTGACCCCAACAAGCGATCTTTAAATCCTCTCTGAGTTCAGGTCTTTGAACTACGATTACTTTATATGGTGTGAGACCAAATGAACTTGGAGCCAAACGAATTGCTTCCAATATACGATCCATTTTTCCTTGAGGTATCGTATCACCATTCATACTTTTTGTTGCGTACCTCCAATTGAGTTTTTCGATTAAATTCATAATTTTTTTCTAGAATAATAGTTTCGAACGAAGAAATGTCAAACGAATTCTAATTGATCTCCAACTGAAATACCTATCTTTTTACAATAACCTCCCGGTAATTCTAGTACCATACCACCGTAACCTTTGTACGATGGACAATCATCGGATCTACACGGAGGACAGTTGTGAGAAATTGATTCAATTTGATTATCATCAATAAAAAGAATATCCAAAGGAATTATACAATTTTTCATCCAAAAGGATTGTAGACCAAACTTGGGTAAAATGAACAACATCCCATCAAACCCATCAAAAGTTTTATTCATCATTCCCTCCATTGTTTTTTCTGGTGAAGACACCACTTTACAATCTAGGTTTGTATCATTTATTTTTATGATCATATTTATTAAATATTTGAAAAATGAAAAGATACGGAGGAATATTAGTAATCGTAAAAGACGAATGTCTGCTGTGTAAACGAAACAGTTCTGGTGATAGACCGGGTGAATGGAGTATTCCTGCTGGGAAAATTGAGCCAAACGAAATTTTAGAGGATGGTGTGAGAAGGGAATTTTTAGAGGAAACAGATCTGGAGTTAAAAGGTGATATTAAAAAAGTTGCAATTATTTTGAGAAAAAACAGAACTGGTCTTAAATCAAAAGGATTATTCTATGTTTTCCTATCAAGACAAAACAAGAAATTATTTCCTGATTTGCAAAATGCAATCGATGGTGATGAACACACTGAATGTGGATATTTTTCGAAAGATAATCTTCCAGACAACGTATCGTTGGGATTACGTCGATTAATTTCAAGACTTCTAAAGTAATTTTTTGCACAAAGTATCAGTTTTCACTACTTTTTGCAAAAAATCTATTTCTTCTATCACTTTTTCAACCTCAATGTTTTGTTTTCCAAAGACCAACTTGAAAAATTCTGTCTTGTTTTCTCGAAGGTTTTTCAAATCTTCAAGTAATTTTTCAATTTCCATTTTGACTCTCTCTAATTTTTTCTTTTAGTTTCTCCACAAATTCGTTTTGTATCATTTTGGTGAATTTCACATAAGGTGTGTCGTCTGATTCAGGATCATATCTATACTCACCCGCTGGTGGTCTTTTAGCTCTACCCAAATAATTCAAACCAGAAATGTTTGTTATACATTTGTGACCACCACTCATAGCTTGTATTAAATCCCAACAACTTATCTTAACATCATCCAATTTCAAAAAATCATCCTCACTTAAACTATAGTATGGACGTTTCATAATTTGTATAATGTTTTCTAACTGATTGTCAGAAACGATACCCGAATATTTTGTACCGAAAAGTGCGGCAAAATCCTTGAATGTAAATCCAACGGACTCATTGTTGACAGATTTTTCAGCGACATACTTTATGGTTGACAAAGTAACAAATCTTTCTTTTAATTGTTTTTCCCATTTTCCGATTACTTCTTGTGCAATTTCTCCGAGGTTTACACCTTTCAGACCTCTCTCTTCTTTGAATGGATTACAACTTGCTTGAACAAGTCCCATTGGCCATGCGATCACTAAAAAATCAGCATTTGGATGATTTTTAAACGGTGTGTACCTATCATACGAACCAGGTTTCATCATAGATCCTCCACCGTATTGTACAATAATTGAATCATCCAACTTAACATTCGGACTGTCCTGCATTTGTTGAATGTAGTCCTTCATATTGTTTTGTAAAATTTGAGGATTTACATAATTACGTTTTATCATCAACTTTTTGATCCGATTATAAATTGAAAGCAATGAAGGTTGGCAATTCATTACTAGATCATCTAAAAATCCGGGTTTGTTTTTGAATGCTAACAATAGTTTGTTACAAACCAAACCTAATAATATTTTGTTTCTTTTTAATTCTTTTTGTTTATCTAATCTGAAAATGTAATTGATAACATCGTCAGTGGTAACACCATTTCTCATAAAATCTGCTGAATCAACCATTGATATCAATTTGATATCATCGTCTGGAAATATATCCACAGGAGACACTTTCTGAGATATTGTGGCCACATTCGATCTGGATTGTCCAAAGTATTTCGACTTTGTTTCTTCAGCACCAGCTTGTCTATCATGGTGGTCTGTGTGTATCACAAACATAGGTTTTCCGTGGGCAAAATCGACTAACACGGGCATTACATCTCCGTTAGCATCAGGTTTTTTTATTGAAAATTCTTTGTCTCCGTACTGAATTATTTCACAATCTACTACCTTGATACCATTGTCATCAAGGTATTTTTTCATTCCTAAAGCAGTAGTAACTCCGTCTAAATCTTGGTGATAATAAATTTTTGCCTTTTTATATCGTCTAGCAAGTTGTTTAATATCCCGAAGACCACTTTCTAATATAATTTTTTTCATTAGCTTAAAGTAAGCAAATATTTGAGTTTGTTGAATTCTGCGAGCATTTCATCTCTTATATTTAATAGATCACTATCGGAACTTGGATCGTATACATTTGTCAATGAAATCAAGAATTCCACTACTGACTCAATATATTCCATAACATCCACACTCATCAAATCCAACAAAGGTAAATTCAATCCTTGTTCAAATTGAGGTCTACCGTGTTTTCCCATACAGACTTCAACAAATGAATCAATTAAGTCACTCAACTGGTCATATATTGAACCAAACGCTTGATGTTGTGCATAAGAATCTGTTTGCCAATGAAATATTTTCATTTGGTTTTGTGCCATTAATAAATTTTGTATAACTTCGTTTTTCATAGTTTTTTTTCTAAATACCGGGAACTCCTGGTTTTATTCCTGGAATCCCACCGAAGAGTAAATCACTCAACAAATCTCTAGAACTCTGTGGTTGAGTTTGTGTTTTTTGTGTTTGCTCTGGTGTAGATTTAGAACCAGTTTGCGCAAAATCTTCATTCCAATGTTTTTCAGATTCAGGTGTCTGAGAATAGTCATTAATTTCAGATGTATAATCACCAATTTGTTTTTCCAACTCATCTGGTCCCACAAAATTTGGCCCACCAATATAATCCAAAAAACCCAACCACCACTTTGTATTTCTCATCAGACCCCTAACTTGTCTATTTCCCCACACTCGGCCAACGCCTCCAGAAAACGGATATTTTTTAAAAGATTCCATAGACCATTTTGCATATCCTTTTGGATCAGAAAACATACCCCCTGTAGGTTTACCACCTAAACCCGAAAATAATCTTTGGTCACTTTGTGCTAACTGGTTCATTTTTTTAAGAATGTTTTCAGCCTCAGATGGTTTCAAACGTGCTCCTGGTGGTAATTTTGATACTCTACGTGCCATTCTAATGGCGGATCTAGAACCTTGATTAGCATTTGTAAATAATCTAATCCAATCAATGATTGTTGTTCTTAGTCCCTGAAATAAATAACCTTTAGGTAAATTATCGATTCCCTCAATTAATTTAGGACCCCAAGTTCTTACAGTGTTTTTCAATTTTGACAAATGTTTGTTTGTTTTGGATAAGTCTTGTATTATTTTGGTCGCCTTACCCATTTCACCAGCTTTAACCATTTTCATAGCTAATTCAGTTTTTCTGATTACTGCACCAGATTTACCTAAAAGTAAAAGAGGTTTTGCCGCTAAATCACCAATAAACGGTAAAACAGAAATCATAGAAAGTAGACCAAAAACTGTATCACCTTGTTTCAAATATGAAACACCGTTTAGAAAATCAACGATCCCCGAAGGATCAAATATTCCGACAACATCAAAAAAGGTATTCCACCCAGTAGCTTCGGATATGACATCATCATCACTCAACAAATTTTTTTTGAGTAGTTCGTATTGAGTTTCATTGAGTACTAAATTCATAAAAATTTTTAATATAAATATTTTGTTATTGAGAAATATTTTGTTTGTATGATAATTATGTTAGGATAAAAATCAATTCCCAATAATGAGTAATTGTATACTAGGAACATGTAGGTGTTGTCAAATGACAATACAAAATATAAGTAATATTACTATTGTAATAACATATAATAGATGTGACAATGAGGTTGTTACAAATAGAAACCTTGCACCAAATGAAATATTTCAATTTAGTTATTTATCAGGTACATTTCAAACCGCGTTCAATGTAACAAATTACCAAATCATTTCAGATCTATGTTTACCAATTCTACTCACACCCACCCCAACTATAAGTTTAACACCATCACCATCAATAACACCTTCAAACCCGCCAACACTTCCAGTTTCTGAAACTCCAACCTTAACACCTACCAATACACCAACAATCACATCAACACCAACAAACACGTCAACACCACCCACAACACCAGATATTACACCAAGTATTACACCAACAAAAACTTCTTGTTCTTGTAACACATATGTAATTACAATTAGATCAAACAACAAAGTAAGTTTAATTAGTTATACGAATTGTAGTGGTCAGTTTAGTTTCATATCATCACCTTCGTACTTTCCACAAGGAAGAATTGAATGTTTCTGTTCTTGTTCACAACCAATAATAGGTGGAACACAAAATCTTTTACCGAGCGATTATTCTATTTTACAATATAGTTCATGTGATCTGAGTTTATGTCCACCTATTCCACCAACACCAACATTAACACCATCACCATCAATAACACCTTCAAACACAGCAACACCTCCAATAACTCCGAGCCAAACACCCACTAATATTACTTGTGATTGTAGAACCTATAATTTTAGAATTTTTGCAAATAACAGAATTACACTTATAACATATCAAAATTGTCAAGGTCAATTATCGTTTATATCGCCTAGTCCAGCACAATTTTTTCCAGTAAATTACTCAAATTGTATTTGTTCATGTTCACAATTAAGTTTCCTTGGTACTTTAGTTACACCATCAGACTATACGGTATCTCAAGTTTCTCCAATATGTAATACCTCAGTTTGTCCTACTCTTACACCATCACCAACTAGAACAACAACACCAACAATTACTAGAACGAGTACACAAACAATCACACCAACACCAACTTCCACACCTCTGGCAACTTGTATTGGTGGTTCTCAATCTTGTACTGAGTTTTTAATTAGTCAATCTGGTTTAGGTTCAGGTCAGTGGAGTTTAATAGATTGTTCGTCTGGTCTTGAAGTTTCTATAAATGTCCCGAGTAATGAGATTGCTTATGTTTGTTCGAGAATTATACCGACATTTTTAGGAACTGGTAGTTTTACCCCAGCAACTCCTATCAGAACTTGTGGTTTATTTTGTATCCCACCGACTCAAACTCCAACTAAAACCCCAACACCCACTCAAACAAGTACTCCCGCCATAACCGCTAGCCAAACACCAACACGTACAAACACAAGAACCCCAACACAAACAAGAACATTTAGTCCAACACCTACACAGTCACGGAGTTCAGGTGTCACACCTTTACCCACAAATAGTCCAACGGCAACCCCCCCTTTGACACCGACAAATACATCAACACCTCCATTAACACCTTTTCAAACACCACTACCGACAGAAACTCCAAGATCAACACCAACATCTTCAACAACACCAACTATCAGTTTATCATTAAGTCAGACACCTAGTTTCACACCGACAAATACAAATTCACAAACACCTCCACCAACACCAAATGCAACTCAGCCGATATGTGATGGTGGTACTTCAATCCCTTGTTACTTATGGCAAATAAGTTTGGTTGGTTTTGGTGCACAGTCAGTTTACGTATACACAAATTGTGATGGAATTTTGACGACACTCTCGATGTCGTCATCAGTTAATCCAGTAGAATTGATATGTAGTCCTCAACAACCACAAAATGTCGGAGGAAATCAAGGAATAATACAAAGATTTAATATTTGTGGTTATTTCTGTTTGAATCCAACTCCTTCAGTAACTCCTACATCAACTCTAACACCATCACCATCATCAACGGAATTTAAAACTCCTACACCAACTAACACAGTTACACCGACTATAACAGCAACACCAAACAGTACACCACCGAACACACCAACCTCAACAACAACTTTTATAAATTATATTGCTGAAAATTGTTGTGAAGATGTTGTTCAATCAATTGTAATTAGTCTTCCAAGCGGTATTATCATCAATTTTAATGTTGATGGTGTTGTTTTTGAAGGTTTCAGGTATTACATAATTGAACCCACAGATTTCACGACTTACAACATACGATACACCTCAATAATACCGAACATTTGTAGTCAAAGTATTGGTTCACCATGTCCACAACCTACGCCGACTACAACAATAACACCTACCACAACGCCTACATTGTCTTTATCACCAACAAGAACAAATCCTGAAACAAATACTCCAACACCTACCAATACACCAACAAATTCAGAAACACCAACACCACCACCAACAGGTACAGATTTACCAACACCACCACCAACTGAAACACCAACAAACACACCATCCGATACTGGTGCCCCACAGAATACTCCGACCCCAACCCCAACAAAAACATCTTGTAGTTGTAAAACTTATTACATAGAAGTTACCAAAATAAATTGTGTGACAAGAATTCGTTATACCGATTGTTCTGGAACTTTAATAGTACTTGAAGCACAATCTTTATTAAACTTAACATTTTTTCCATTAAACTGGAGTTATTACATATGTTCGTGTTCTGTGCCAGCTTTCCAAGGGACTTGTGAAACTCCCAGAGGTTATTTTTCTGAAATTGGTCCTGGATGTCTAACATTTCCAACATCTACACCAACAATAACTACAACTCCATCTAATACGACAACTCCAACCGTAAGTCCAACAGAAACATTAGTTTTTTCAAATTACATTGCACAAAACTGTTGTGTAATTTTTGGAACAACGATTGTTGTGTCAATACCAACTGGTTTGAACATTACAACGTCTACAGGTGTTGTGTACAATGGACAATGTTGGTTGATAGGTGATCTTATAAATTTACCTTATGACTTTAGAACGACAGATATTTTCGATAATATATGTGATAGATGTGTACCATGTCCAACATTGACACCGACAAGAACAAGTTCACCAACTCCGACACCAACTAACACACTAACTCTTTCGCCATCAATATCTTTATCACCAAGTCAATCTCCGACATTTACACCTACACAAACAAGATGTTCTTGTAAAACTTATTCTGTAACAGTAAATGCAGATGCTATAAACAACAATATTACAATAATAGAATATACAGATTGTAATAATCTACCTCAACAAATATATGGTTATCAGTACACGGTAAGTGGAGTTTTTCCTAGAAATTTTCAGATTTGTTTCTGTTCATGTTCAGTACCCGTTGGTTACGGAGATGGGATCTCACCCTATCCAATCACAATTATACTTACTAACGAAGAATGTGTTCCAGCATCTTGCCCAACAAATACTCCGACTTTAACAACTAGTCCGACTCAAACCCCAACAAATACATTCACACCAACTACTACTGAAACGCTTACAGCAACACCTACTCAAACAGAAACCGCTGAACCAACTGGATCACCTAGAAGTACAACCACACCAACATCCACACCATCAGAAACTCCAACAAATACACCTACGAATACTTCAACGCCTCCAACTACAGAAACTCCAACAAGTACTACAACACCATCAGTAACACCAACAAATACTACAACACCATCAGTTTCTCCAACACAAACTGTAAGTAATACTGGTACTCCACCACAGACAGCGGATGTTACACAGACACCAACAGTTACACAGACACCAACAGTTACGTGTCCACCTTGTTTTGAATATACAATTACCGCAAGAGGTACTATTACCATTGGTTATACTGATTGTTCAAATATTCCGAGAATCAATAATTTAAGTAATGGACAAACTATCAGTATTTGTTCGAAGAACTATCCAGATCTGGCGGGAATTGCCCCAACTATTACCACAGGTTCACAATGTGGAAATTACTGTCAACCTACACCAACACCAACAAATACAACAACACCAACAAATACAACAACAAAAACTTCTACAAATACTCCAACGAATACAATAAGTTCTACTGTAACATCAACATTAACTCCAACAGAAACTCCAACAAATACGCCATCAAATACGTTTACACCAACAGAAACACCAACAAATACACCAACACAAACGAATACAGAAACCGCTGAACCAACTGGATCACCTAGAAATACAACCACACCAACATCCACACCATCAGAAACTCCAACAAATACACCTACGAATACTTCAACACCTCCAACTACAGAAACTCCAACAAATACCCCAACACCAACAAATACTTCAACAAACACACAAACACCGACAAATACACAAACACCGACAAATACTATCACTAATTCACAAACACCGACAAATACTATCACTAATTCACAAACACAAAGTCCAACAAGTACAACAACATTAAGCGCCACACCAACTAATACATTTACACCAACAAATAGTCCAACACCAACGACAAGTCCAACTTTCACCCCAACACCATCAACTACTAGGTGTGCTTGTAAAACTTATTTTATTGAACTAGTTTCTGATTGTAATATTTCTTCCATCCGATACACAAATTGTGATAATAATTTAGTAAACTTGACCCCAACACAACCTAATCCATATTTTCCAATTGGATACTCCATAAGTATTTGTGCTTGTTCTGCAACTTTCACACCTATCGGTGGTCCACAAAATTGTATTTCAATCAGAGAAGATTATCCAACCTGTGTAACAGATCCAACACCCTCGGCAACAAAAACTCAAAGTGTCACACCAACAAATACAATATCACAAACGAACTCACCTACTCAATCTCCATCTTCAAGTGTTTCACCAACTCAAACATCAACACCAACACCAACAAACACAATTAGTCCTTCACAAACAAACACGCCTACAAGTTCTGTAAGTCCTTCAGTAACAAATACTCAAACACCTACCGAAACTCCACCAACTACTCCATCACCTACACCTACAACAACAACAACACCTACACCTACAACAACAACGACACTTACCGCAACACCAACTCAAACAGGAACTGCTGAACCAACTGGATCACCTAGAAATACAACCACACCAACATCCACACCATCAGAAACTCCAACAAATACACCTACGAATACTTCAACACCTACAACTACAGAAACTCCAACAAATACAATATCACCAACAAATACAATATCACCAACAAATACAATATCACCAACAAATACAAATACACAAACACCTACCAATACCATAACCAATACACAAACACCTACCAATACCATAACCAATACTCTAACGACAACACAAACACCAACATATACTACCACACCAACAGTCACACCATCAAGATGTGCTTGTTCAACCTACGTAATTGATATTTTAGTAGCTGATAGAGTTCGTTTCTTGCAAATAAGAGACTGTGATAGTGGAAATATTGTTTCTTATTGGTTACCAACAAATTCACCAGCTACAAGATATTGTATATGTTCATGTTCACAACCACAAGGTCAAGGTCAAGGATCACTTTGGACAATAGACTCCGTAAATCCTGGGTGTAATGAAATATATTGTTTAACACCAACACCAACTTTAACACCAACAAGTACGAATACACAAACACCGACATCAACACCCCCATCAACTCCAACAACCACTTTGACCGCAAGTCCTACAACTACTTTGACCGCAAGTCCTACAACTACTTTGACCGCAAGTCCTAGTACAACATCTACATTGACCCCGACACCTACAACTTCAAACACACCAACAAACACAACGACATCCACATCTACAAATACACCAACACCTTCAAGTACGGTTACACAAACACCGAGTATGACGGTTACACAGACACCATCATCAACTGGTAATAGAGAATGTAGAGAATACATAATTACAATTGTGTCTCCTGATATATGGGGTATAAAATATATTGATTGTGATAATAATACTCAAATAATAAATTACCTTAATCCGGGACAACTTCCAGGTTTTAATCAAGTAGCACAATTTACTCTTGGGAATACACTTGTAAACCCCCAAGAATTAGTTATTTGTGCATTAGAGACGCCCATTCTTTGTTGTGATTTACAGTGTACAACTATATGTCCATCGAATTACGCTACTATAAATCAAGGTGGTTTGTGTCTTTTTTGTTTTCCATGTTCCCAATTTTTGGTAACAGTTCAACAAGGAAGTCCAGGTATTCCATTTCAAGGTTGTGTACAAGAAATTGTATTTCGTAATTGTTTTGATCAAACTGTATATCTTACTGGATCTGATCTTGGGTATACAACATCTTACATTCCTGAAACTAGATTCACTATTTGTGCTTGTGAGAAACCCACATTTACATTAGCTCCAAATTGTGAAGATGCCGCTTGTGTTGTAAAACTTTCAGAGGATTGTACAAACCGAGTTTGTTTCACTTGGGAAGTTTTTGTTCCACAAAATGGGTCTATTACAAATTTAAGTATTGTAAAATGTAACGAAATAATTCGAAGTCAATATTCTGATCCAACATCACCGAATCCGACTACATTATTCCAAGGTACATATTTTATCTGTAGTTTAGAAGTTCCAACAATAATTACTGGAACTGTTGGTGCTTTTGTTAAAACACAACCAACTTTAACTCAAAATTGTTCGGATCCAATCCCTAACTTACCAGTACCAGTTGGTAGTTGTTTAGAGTGGCAATTTACAAACTTATTGAACCTTGGAGAGACTGTAACTTTTATTTATACAAATTGTGATAGAGGAAATTTTGTAATGACCGTTGATGATCAATTTGATGCTGTCAATTTTACAATTTGTGCTTATTACACCCCAATCTTTATATCTGGTTCACCAACAAACGATGTTTTCTCAAGACTATTAGTTTTCCAATCTACAATAAATCAGTGCGGGTGTTATTATGGATGTAGTTCTGGGGTAGAATGTCTACCTTTAGTAAGGTATCTATCCGAAATGTCTGGACAAGAAGTATGGAATATACCTGAGTGTGGTGGTTCCAATGTACCTCGAGTGGGCACTAATGTAATTGGTTTACCTCTACAACCAAATTATGCTGGTGTTGCTTACTCAGCTTGTACTGTAAATCCATTTCAGTGGTGGGCTTGGTACAGTGTTGTAGTAAATGCTCCTTGCACAAATCTAGATTATCCGTTAATAGTTCCAAATTTACAAAATCCAATCAGTGTGTATGGTGGATGGAAAGGTATGTCTCAAGACGATATACTTGGTACTACTGTATTTGATTTAACAACCTTAGGAAATAATGTACCAAGACTAATTGCTAATTCTTGTGGTTGTAATGATGTTGGTTTTTCTGAAGAAGTGTGTGTTGTACTAAGAGATTGTTGTACAGATAATATTATTTATACTGGGACTATTTTGAATACAAATTATATTTGGGTATCTTTGAATTACACTGTAGACAATTTAGGTTTAACAGATTGTTGTTTGTATTTTGATGAATTTGTTCAGCCTGTTGTTAGTCCTTCAGAATATGGTCTTTATAATCATAATTACACATATCCAAACAATAGAAACGGTTACATTGGCTTCTATCAATATACAGGTTGTACTGTTTGCAACCCACCATTACCTAGTTTAACTCCAACCACAACAACCACACCGACACCAACACCGCTACCGATTTATCGTTGGCGTTTTTCTAATAGTTCACCATTGCAAGCAAGTAATTTTACTTGTGCTATAAATTCTTGTTTTATACAAACTATATCAGTCAGTAGGTATTCAACAAATGGTGGTGATTTGTTCAATTTTTTAAACAATTTAGGTAATAATGTGACTATTGAAATATTTGATTCATTTAGTTCAAAATCTAGATCTTTTACTATTACTAATACTACAATATTACAAAATCAAACCGTTTTTAATTTCACAGTTACAACTAGGGCTATTTGTACTAGTTTAAACGATTGGAATTTCAGTTTCAATCAATCTTATGGTATAAAATTTAATAAACGTTAAAAACATGGCTTGTAATACCTATCAATGTAATCTTGAACTTTGTTGTCAACCCGAAATTAAAATTGAAAATGTTTTACTTAATTTTGGATGTAACATAGATCCAACTACTCAAGCTTTTAATAATATCACCTTTCTATGGACTGGTAATACTAGTGTACCCCCATTATACCGAGGTATACTACAATGTTATAATTTGAACGGAGCGGCCCCAGCGCTTAATTATGATCCAAATGCATTTGAACCTGATAGTCAATATATTTTTACAGGTGCGGTAAGTTGTAATTTATGTACACAACGTTTTCCTTGTGCCATAGATAGAACTTGTTTTCCATGTAATGGAATTACTTCTGATGGAAAGGAAGCCACTTTGTATGACAGATGTCAACCAACAAATTGTTTGACTTGGGATAATCCAATAGTTTTTCATTATTATCAAAGTCAAGAAATCCAAAGAATAAAAGTACATGTAGGTACTAGTGTTGGTGATATAGATTTTACATTTAGTGCGTTTTGGCGTCCAAATAGATTTCAAATTTGGTGGGATTATAACGGTGCTTCTGGTGGTCAAGCTGGTATGACTAAAGTTTGTGATTCACTATTTGTTGGTGAGGGTTTGAGGCATTTCCGTAATGATGTAAAAGATTACTGGAGAGGTCGTCAAGCCATCGTATGGGAAAATTGTAGTACAGCTTGTGGATCATCACAATCGTGGAGAGCCCCAGCACGAGGACGTTACACAGATTATTGTTTAACGAGTGGTTTTACTGATGTAGAAAATAGTTTTTTAGCCATGACTAGAGTTGACCGAGATAACAATTGGGGCGCACAATATAATCCAGGTAATTTTCCTTGGGGTACACCTGTACCAGCTTTTGGTGCTCCGGGTCAAATAGGTGTTGTAACAAACTATCCCAGATCAAGTGGGAATAGTAGATCATCAGATGGTGATATAAAATTAAGATTTTACAAACCATCAGCCTACCCTGACTGGGTTTACATCTACTCATATCAAGGATTTGTACCAACTGGTAATGTATCAAGTATACTAGGTTTGGAGAACCAAGCGTATTTACGTCAGATAGACGGGTGTTACTAAAAAACCAAATAATTATTTAGATTTTTTTAGATTTTCAATCTTCCTGTCTAAGTACCATTTTGCTTTTAGAAGATCTTCTAATTCTTTTTCTTGATTCTTTTTACCCGCTCTTGAAATATACTTGACAGTGTTTCCTAAATGGAAATCTAATTCCCACGCTTCGATTACTTTGATTGCTTCGTAGACATTTTCAGCTCCACCATAATGAGATGGGTGATTTACCATTTCCTTGTTTTCCATAATCAAATCATTTGAATGTACCACAGGATCCATCACAACCTTGGCCACCACCTTCAATATATCCTACACGAGTATCAATATGAGCTGACTTAAGTTGTCTTGTTTTAATACCACAAATTACACAAGTGTCGTATTCGTTTGTATCTTCATTTTTATAATCAGACAAAAGTTCTTCGTTCGATAGTGTTGAAAATTTGGTATCAACATGTTCATACTTTCCTTCGTAATACATATGTTTATGAACAACATTTAATTGCTCAGCAATTTTGAGTGTATCTAGAATAACCTTTGTAATTTTATAAGGATCAGCATTTGATGCGGGTCTTCTATCTTCAAGATATCCTTTCCATTCTTTTGCAGTTTGTATTGGGACTCTTATGGATGCTCCTCGGTCTGAAATACCCCAACTGAACTTATCAATTGATTGGGTTTCGTGTTTACCTGTGAGCCTCAATTCATTTGATGAACCGTAATTTTCAATATGAATGTCATGTCTGTTTTCGAATGCTGAGAAAATTGATTTGAAGTATTGTTCTCCGCCTTCTTCTCTCATTTTTTTGGTTGAAAAATTACAATGCAACCCACTTCCATTCCAATCACCTACAACTGGTTTTGGGTGGAACTCAATAGTATATCCCCAGTTTTCAGATAGTCTCTGTAGAATATATCTAGCTATCCACAGATCATCCGCAGCTCTTTTGGAACTATCACCAAAGATTTGAAATTCCCATTGTCCCAATAATACTTCCGCATTAATACCTGTTATATCTAGTCCAGCCCGTAAACATAATTTCATATGTTCTTCAACAAATATCCTACCATGGACTTGATTACTACCGACACCACAATAGTATTTTCCTTGCGGTTGTGGATACCCATTCATTGGAAATCCAAGCGGTCGACCATCTTTGATGATGGTATACTCTTGTTCGAAACCATACCATGTTTGATCAACATCGGGTAACAAATTTCTTAAATTACTTTCATGCGGTGTTCCATCAGGATTCATTACCTCACATAGAACTAAATAACTTTTATCATACAAAGTTTTATCGAATGGATTGGGTATTACTCGAACAGGTTTTAAAATTCTATCTGAAAAGTGACCTTCAGCTTGTTGAGTTGATGAACCGTCAAAAGACCACTCAGGAAAAAAATTAACATCTCCCGGATTTCCTTTCCATTCACGAATTATTTTAACCTTACTTCTGAGATTCGGTTCTGGACTGTAACCATCCAACCAAATATATTCTGCTGTTATACTCATTTTTTATAATTTTTTACAGTAGAATAATAACCAGGATATGAGGGACTTTCAACAATTAAATCATTTTCAACCAAATAATTAATTACCATCAAAGTTTGAGCATTATCGACTTTGAGGAGTGAAGAAATAAAATCAACATGACATGGTTGTCTAAGTTTACCAAGAACTTTATCAAGGTTTTTTTTCTCCAAAAGTTTTGAATTAATTTGTTCCATATTTGTTTTTTTATCAAAATATTTTTTTCGAGTGTACCCACCCAAATCAGAATCATTTGGATTTTTTAGAATTTCTTCCTCTGTTAGATTTATCTGTATCATTTTTTTCGTTTTTAGGTTCATTTTTTTTAACATCACGTACCTTTTCTTTCCATTCTTTTTTTGGTACGTATTGCCAAGGAGAACTTGTGCCTTTTACCAAAGTTTCCGCCTTGCGGTCATCCAACCTTTTGATCTCTTGAGTTGAGGTGTTTAAAACAGTCTTCATAGTTTTTTTCTTCAAATATAATCAAAGACTATTCAAATGTCAAAAAACTTTTCGATTATTTGATTTTCTGTGGATCCACTTTCAAATTCTTTGAATATTTGTAAAGACTCCATATCATCAAACTGTAGACATAAATTATTAAATATGCTTTTGAGTGAGTACCCAGCAGACAAATAATTTTTGATTTTTTCTTTATCTAAAACTTTTTTTGGACTACCCATTGTTTTGTGCTAAACTCTTTTGAAAAATTATCTGTATTTTTCTTTTGAACAAAGGTAATAAAGTATTTTCTATTGGTAGATTTTGTGTGGAAAACCCTTCAACAATCGATAGAGTTTTATATTGATCACTTTCAGATAAAGTGTCCATCACATCAAAATGATTTAATTTTTCAGTAACTATTTTGTTGATGATCAGTTTTCTGTGATTTTTTACTTTTCTATATTGAAACTCCCAGAGTGTGAATTCTTTATTGTATATGTCTTTGTATAAGAATAAAAATTTGTCTTGCACATCAGATCCAACTTTTCTTAATTTAACTGATGTCGCTTCGAATGTGAATTGCCAGATCGTTTTACATACCGTAAAATATTGTGTCAGTTTTTCTTGTCCATACTTAACTATCTTATTTATTTCTTCAATATCACGATCACTCATTTTTACTCTTGGTTTATATTCTTTGAGATCCTCTATGGAAATTTCCGTGTCAAAATCTATGATTTTCTTTTTGAGTTTTAAAATTTTACCTGTTTTAGTATAATGTCCCAAAGAACATAAATGCAGAGAAACTAACGAAAAAAAAGGGTATATTTCACCTCCAGATAAACTCTCCTCAACCCGTTTCAAAAAATAATTCAAAACATATTCTTTATGTTCTAAATCTATAGGTTTTTTTAAAAACCAGTCGGTTTCTAGATCTTTATAATCATCCATACACCAAAAATATTATATTTTAATTTATAATAAATATCAAATACGGTTGTACAAAACTCAACTAATTGATATTTATATTAAAAAAAACTATGTGTGGTTGTAAAAAAAATACGAACTTATCTCAAAGTCCAGTTAATCAAGGGCAATCTAAACCTGTACAAGAGTCAATCAAAAAAACAATTCAGAAATATTACAACAAAAAGTAATCAATTCTGAATTAAATTTTTTGACTTTTGAAATGCTTCTTCAATAGTGAAGAAATCTTGTTCTGCGGCATAACATTCCAATGTCCTAGTGTCTTCATCAACAACCATAAAACCCGGTAGATAATCTGATTTTGTAATTCTTTTGAACATATCGTATTCTGTGGTGAAATTTTCGATATCTATTTCAGTGAATGGAACTTTACCTTCAGATAATAAGTTTTTTAACTGATCACAATACGGACAACCTTTCATTGATAATACAATTAAATTTTTCATGAGTTAGAAAATTTGTTAAACTCGGATTCGGAAAGAATTCCAAGATGAGTTTTTATGGAATTACCTTCATTGAATAATTTAAGGGTTGGTACGCTTCTGATATTATATTTGACACTCATATCTCTATCAGTCTCGATATCAAATTTGTATACAGGCACCCCAAACTTGTCACTATGTTCTTCTAAAATTTTAGAAAAATATTTACATGGCCCACACCAAGTGGCATAAAAATCCACAACGAACTTTTCACCAGAATTTATTTTATTTTTAAGTTGTTCAGCATTTAATTCTATCATAATTTATTTTTTTCGGCTAAATTTAGGAATAATATTAATTCTTGTTTTTTTATTTCTTCGAAATAAATAGTTGATCTATAAATATCATTACCATTTTTTTTGATAAAAAAGTAGAATGGATGTTTTGTTCTTAAAAGAGCTTCGCTCACATAATCACCAACATAATCACAATAAATAACTTTTGAATTATTGAATAATTTATTTACGAATTCAAAATTCAACATTTTATCGCGAAAAGTGGAAAAAAAAAATTGCTCTTTGGATTCAATCTTTTCCATGATCTTATCTACTCTTGGTGCTTCTGTCATCCCTGTCCTCTTGATACTTTTACGTAATGTTTAGATGTTTTGTGAGTTGAATGCTTTGTCTTAGCGTGTACACCTTTCCTTCTTTTTTTTGTTGAAGTATGATGGGTTCCACTGGATGTCTGTTTCATTTTTTTTAGTTAAATTATAATCACAACTTTAAAAAAGTCAATTCAAAGAAAAATATCCAAAATTAGTTTCCACAAATTTTCCATCCATTACAATTTTATTTTTTGTTTTTTGGTTTGTCTCTTGGAATAATTCAAATATAATGTCAGCTAACTCTTTTCTGTTTAACTCAAAGTCGGATCCATCAGTACAATTCTGTTCCACTTTATTTTTGATTTTAGAATAAAAGTTTTTTTTATCCATATTACCAATCAAAGTATGAAGTTGTGTTGGATTGTTTTCGAAAAAATCTACTATTTTTTTATAATAGATTTGAGCGTCAATATTTTTCATTTGAAGAAATTATACCAACTGAAAAATCTCCTTCTGCTTTTTTTGTGAGACGTTCTATAATTTTTGGATCTAAATATGTTTCTTTAGATAAGTTCAAAAAGAAAAGATTTAAATCACCGACCCAATTTGGAACTTTTTCAATTCTTTTGTCACTTATTGTCAGTACATCTAGATTCAATTTTTTTATGACAATTGGAAATTCATTTACACAATTAGTTAATTCAAGTTGTTCTAAGTTTTGTAATCTGCTCAGGTCGTCACCAAATTTTAATGTTACACTAGCGTCATCATCTGCTACAATAGATAAACTTTTTATATTTAATGGTAATTTTGAAATAAGAAAATCCAAACCATACAATTTTATAAATTTATCAACAGGTGATGAAATATTCCGTGACCTTAAATCGACATTTATAAATTCATTATTGGTTCCTGACGGATCACTTAGTTGAGTTATAAATCTATCTTTAAGATAAGTTTTGTGTTTTTTAAAACTTTGGTTATTAAGTAAAGCGATGTCTTCATCTGATAAGTCTTTCAATGATTTTTTAAGAATACTTTCTAATTTTTTATTAGCATAATATGTCAGTACACTACTCTCAGAATTGTTTATCATATCACTACTAAGATTATGTCCTAGTCCAATATATTTTTTCTTAAGTTCGGGATCTAACGATGCATATTGCATATCCGAAAGTCTTTGACTGTTGACTTCCATCCAAAGTTCAATGATATCGTAAGGTGAATATTCTTCAGCAAATGTCGGATTTGACTCCAAAAAGTTCTTAGCCCATGAATTTAGATCGGATTCACCTCTTGCTCGTCTCAAAGCCTGAATTACACTTTTCTCGTTTTCGGTAAGTGGTTTGGGTACAAATAGTTCTTTCAAACCATCTAACTTTGGTAGTTTCTTTACAATTTGTTCCCAAGGTAGTACAACATGTCCTCCATAATCACCGTGGTTAGATGCATCAGCCAATCTCATACCACCATCAGGGTCAACCAAAATAACTGTGGCAAAGTTTAAATTATCAAATGGTAAATCTTCATCTATTACATAATACAATGTCAAATTTTTATCAAATCTATAGTTGTAATACAAATTATTTGATCCTTCTCTAGAAGTACACCAGGGTCTACCATTTTTTAATTTAATACAATCAGGTTTACCAGTAGGTGCATAGATTAACAAATTTTTTCTCGGATTTAATACCTGGGGAATATCTGTAATATCCGATTTTATATTTTCTACTTTTTTTGACGTTGGTAATCCATCAATAATATGTTCTATTTCCGAAATTGATAATAAATAAAACGGTGGTGTGTTTTCAGGAATTTCGTTATAATTTTGTACAATCGATAACAAATAGTACATAATTTGATCTTCAGTCCAATTCGGTTCTTCTTTCTTTATTTTTTTTAATAATTCACTAGCAAATTTTGTTTCAAAAAATTGATTAGTTTTAGACAAAAACTGTAACCAAGTAGTATTTTCAAGACTCTTTCTTTCTCTATCAGTCAAGAAGGGATAAATCTCATTATATTTACGGATTGTTGATTTTAATTCGATATTTGACGGTTTTGGTTGACCTTCAGGATACTCCATAGTTTTGAATTTCGTAGTGAGTGTCTTAACTCTGGTTTTTGCTCTACGAGCATCAACTATTTTTTTTACGGAAGGAAAATCTAAACGAGTAATATCACGAAACTGAACAGGTAATGAAGATGAAATACCTGAAAATTCATCAATATATTCTTTTACTACACTCGGATCCAAGTTTGTATCCTTTGTCCATTGTTGAACTAATTTGTCTACAATTTTAGAAGATATCTCATTGATAAGAATTTTCTTAACCGTATCTTTTAAATTCATACTTTAATTTTAATATAAATACTAATTAGTTGATAATAATTCGATCAACAAAATGTATTAGTGAAGTATTTTTTTTGTAATTGAAATAATTATATTTTACAAAAAAAACAATATGAGTTGTAATCAATGTAAAGAACGAGCTGAAATTAAATTTACTTGGATGATGATTTTATCTACCGAAATTTTTATAACTTCGATTATTGGTCACATTTATTTATTTGACAAACTTATTCCTCTTTTAAAAAGTTTCTTTTGAATCTAACTACACTCCTTACGTATAGGTCACCAATAGGAGCTTCTTTGTGAAACCCTTTGCCTCTGACTCGTAAAGGTGTTGACGTATCAAAAATTTCTGGAAACTTTAATTTCATTTCACCATTTGGGTGTGGTACATTAAAGTCGTCTTTTTTAAGATCATCGTAATCTAAAACATTGATATAAACTAAATCATTACCCATTTTTTCCCACTGTTCGTCAGAGGTCATATTTATTTTGATGAGTAGATTACCAAACCCCCTTTCTTGATAGTAATCCCCTAGACCTTCTAACCTGAAAAAATCTCCAGAATCACTCCCATGTGGAATCTTGAATTTTAAGGATTTCATCTCTGGTTTAACCCCTGAACCACCACATCCATAACAAGCTTTGATAATTTTTTGTCCAGTTCCTTGACAATTAGGACACACTGATGTTTGTACTTGTCTGAAAAATGCGTTTCCGAATACTTGTTGAATTTGTCCAGAACCTTTGCAAGTTGTACAAATTTGTTTTTCTCCACCAGAACCTTTACACCCATCACATGAAATGTTTCTACGATAATCCACGGTCTTTTCTACAGATTTATACGATTCCATTGGTGTAATATCGATCTGAATAACTTTATCTGGTGCTTGGGCTGGTCTCCTATTTCCAAAGTGAGAACTAAAAGGATTGTTACCACCCATGTTTCTGAAGAACTCTTCAAAAGCTGACGAACCAAATCCTGACATTCCCCCCATATCATAGTTATTTTTTTTTGTTTCGTCACCAAGAATATCATAGGCTTCGGCAATTTCTTTGAATTTTTCCTCTCCTTGAGGATTTACATCTGGGTGATATTGCTTACTTAATTTACGATAAGCTTTCTTAATTTCATCTTGGGATGCTTTTTTGTCAACACCTAATATTTGATAATAATCTTTCATATATGATAAATTTTCAGATTGTTTTATTTAAAAATAAGAAAAAAAGACGAATAATCAAGAAATACGCGAGTAAAGAGCGTGCTGAGGAGTTTTATCAAAAAATGCTCGACAAAAGTGATAAGGTTTTGTTTGAAAAAAGAGTGGTTGAGGGTAAACCAATTAATTTAGAATTATGTCTGTTACAAAAAAAAACAACTAAAACTACACCCTTTTTTATTCGAGATGAATTTGGTAGAAATCAAAAAGTTGATTTAGATGATGCTAACTATCAGATTGTAAAGATACAAAACTTTAGGGAACCTGAACTCATTTTTGATCATCAAACGAAAAAAAAAATACCAGTGGAAAAATTCATCAAACAATATCTTTCCAAAGATGGTTTGAAAATGATTTCAAAACTAAACAATAAAATGATTGTTCAAAATGAGGAACAATTAAGTCTATTTGTTTTGAAAAATGATGAGGAGGTTCATAGGTTATTTGATGAACTGTTTGATCACTTCAAGAATATAAAAAAATACGATTGTATGTTTGTTAGAGATCTTGATGTTGCTCAAAGAAAGTATCTTTACGATTACCTTACACAAAAAGGAATGAACATTGATTACCTTTATCGTAAAGAAACTACTTACCCGGTCACTTGAGACTTTAGTAGATATATGAATTCAACATTAGATATTTGAAGTCTAAACTTATCTTGTGCTGATTCAACTTGAGGTAAATTTTTTTTGGTAAATTCAAAATCTTCATTATCCATTTCTAGAATAATGGTTGTTTTTGCAAATGGATGTGTGGTTTCAATACTATCCGCTAATTTTGCTAACTCGGTTAGAAACCCAGCATCTTTTTCAGTTTTTGCCATAATGATAATTTTTTAATAACTATGATATCTTCTTTTTTGGTTTTTTTTATTTGAGCTATAAGTTCCTGTTTGTATTTGTAAAGTTCGATCGCATCTTTTAATCGCTCATTTTCATACCACTCTTTTTCTTCTTTTGTAAAATTATTGTTCTGGCTCATTCTTTCTTGATTTCTTAGGTATTACAGGTACCAGTTTATCCTCAATGTTAATCACCAAGTTTTGAAGATCATCCAAAGAGTTACTTTCAAAAATTTGTTTTAGATGTTCTGTTTTTTCTCTAAATAGTCGAGTTTTTTCTTCCAACTCCAAATTGAACGTAATGAGTTCAAATATTTTTTCCATCTGGGGTTCTTCTTGTTCTGTAGATAAATCGATTAAAAAAGACATCGCTATTCCTGGGGGGCCTTTATAATTTTCATCTTGAACCGCTTTTACCTTTTCTAAAATTTCATTTGGGAATTTCCAAGTTGGTGGAAATAATAAATCGATTGAGAAAAAACTTTTGATTTTTCTAATTGATCTGAAATAGGGTTGTAAGTAATTTAATAATTCTATGAAATTCATTTGACTAAGTAAGTTATAATGTAAGATAACGCCAAACCGTAGAAAATCAATTCATTTCGCTTGAGAATAATTTTACTAGGGTTAGGATCATTGACCAATGTAAAGTATGAAAGAAGTATTATTCTCAATATAGCAATACAACAAAATGTGAAAATAAAGAGTTCCATATCAATTTTCTGAAATATTTTCTTTTCTTTGTGTATTGATTTCTATTCTCAAAGATTGTAGTAAAGACTTCATTTCCTGTGCCGTCTTTCTGGCTCTTCTTCCAGCACTTGCATTTCCCTTGAAGAACTTGTTCGTGTCAATAGAAAGTTTTTCCATCAAACTTTTTATATTTTCGAGTGTTTCCATAATTTTTTTTGTTTGAAAACATAGTGTAAATTCGAAATAAGTCAATTCACACGAATTATATTTTTGTTTAATAATTTGTATATCTCAGTAATCATTTCTAAATCAGATTGTGAATACCCGACCTTGTCGTCGAATAAATTCACAAAAAAAGGTTCAATATTATCTGATATTATCCTGTTTTCAGTATTGTAAAACAAGTCCATTAAAAGATTGGAGAAATAATCTTTATGATCGCCATTGAGTTCAAAATTAATATTTTCTTTGGAGAACGCGTCTATTGTTTTTGACCAACACCAATCAAAATGTTTTTGTTTATCTTCTTGCTGAAGTTGAATTGTTGTTTCCGTTTTTTGAGTATCTACTTGATCTCCCAAATACGTTGATTTAATTAGATCAATTAAACTATGTACAAAATCTGAAAATAATTCTTTCTTCTCTAGTATAATGTTGTTTACATTAAACCAAGTTTCAACATCGTCTTTAGGGATTGGTTTCATTACCCACGAAAAAAAATTGTCCATAAATTTACATTCATGGACAATTATAATAAATTATTATGTTTTTTTGTATATTACTGGGTTTTTTTGTTGTAAGACATCATATGAAATATTTTGTCCATATCTTCTTTGATGAGTTTTGATTTTTTTTCTTCACTCTCACCCAATTTAGCAAACATATCATCTAAATTATCAGCACCCTTTGTTTCACCAGCATTATCAACTGGTTGTGTAACTCTATTATAAGATCTTTGTTTTTCTGCACCAAACAAATTTGCTATCCTTTTAGCATTAATTTTTTTACCCAAACCAGTGTCTATAGCATTTGCTCCAGGACCGTTGCCAGTCTTTGATGAACCTTCAATATTCATCTCCATCCAATCATCGTTGGGTTTAATCTCATCATAGGATAAGTTTTCCATTCCTGGTGAATACGCAAAGTTTTCAATGTATTCTTCAACAGCTTTGGATGGTGTGTAAGCTTTCTTATCCATTTTGGCTAATTCACCATTACCCTTAGGAAAAAACGTTGGGTTTGTCTCAAAATTACCCTTGGATCCTTTTTTCACATAATCGGCCATCTTTTTCTTTACGACTTTATAGTAGTCAGTATTTTCAGTTTTATCGGCTTTCAGTGCTTTATTAGTATCTCCGACTTGAGTTTGTTCTTCCACAACTTTTTCGATTAAATCGATTAATTCATTTTCAGTAAGTGTCAAACTTTTTTTCAAACTTTCGTTTTTTAGTTTTGGAGAAACCGTACTTTTCATATCTCGATATGGTTTAACATCCTCAATGTCATCACCATCTGTAGACTCATCCACATCCTCACAGGCAAATTTTGTTCCTCTGTATAATGGTTCTTCTTCTTTAACCTCTTCGATGTCTGAGGTGTCAGTATATGTCTTATTTCCGAGTTTAAATTTTTCACCTTTTTTGGTTTGAGCTAATTTTGCCGTGAAAGCATTACCCTCACCCATTTCATCTTCCTTTGTCTCTTTCTTCTTTTTTCTCAACTCAGCAAAATCCGCACCAGTGATTTTATTCTTTGGTTCAGCTTGTTTTGCAATAAAATGTTGACCACCACTCAATTTTTTTGCTTCATTCAAAATATTTTCGGAGTGTTGTGTTGCAATCTCTTGGATTACTCTGTCCACCATATTGTTTAAATCTTTCATATTTTTTTTATTATAAATATCTTAAATTACAAATTGTTGTAATTGTTTATGACTAGTTTCCTAACAATTGCTTCACTGATACCAAACTCTTTGGATAATTTTCTAGATAACTCTATAACCTCGTTTTCAGTTATTTTTAGAGCTTTAATATCACCTTGGTTACAATATGGAAATTTTTGACACTTACCCTTGACAGTAACAAATTTACCACCGGGTATTTGAGGTTTGGACCGACCTCTCCATTGTTTAGAATTGGGCGCCACCCAAGCGGGGGTGGAATATTGTCCAGATGAAAAGGTCGTTGTTGCTTCTTTAGCTTCAACTTTACCACCGAATAAGGGTGCTGAATATCCATTAGCCGCAGCTGCACCTGTAGCTTCTTTTGGTTCTTTTTTCTTTGGTTTTACTGCAAATTTCATAATATCTTTTTTTGGGACTAAATAAACAGGAAGATGATCCCTCTTTTCAATTTTTATTGCTTTGTATAATCTGTTAAGACCATCAGCCACTGATAAATTATTCATTTCTTTGATAACCAAAAGTGGAAATGATGTGTTTGCGTTCATCATCCTTTTTTTATCCGAGTTATTTTTGATACTATAGTTTTTATCCCACCATTCCAAATTATGTTTCAATTTGTCTAATGGATATTTTTTATGATAATATTTGTTTGAATTATTGTGAACAAAATCATATATTTCTTCAACGTAAAAAATATTCCCATCTTCATCACCAAACTTTGAATTGGTAAAATAATCAGTCGTATCTTCTTTCATATTTTGTTGAAAAGTATCACCTAGTTTGTTGAGATCAACAAGACTCTGAGTATCTTTTGCATATGTTTTTGCAGTGGACACAATATTCTGAAACCCTTTCTTCAAATTTTCCATCAGGCGTTCTTTAGTCTACCTTGCCACATACTTCTTTGTTGATACATCATTGCGTAGAATTCTGTGAACATTTTTATTATAAGTTCCTTCAATTCTTTTTCAGATTTTCCTCTCTGAATGTCTTTAACAACCAAATCCAAGACTTTGTCTTCGAACTGTTTTGCAGTCGAGGCATCAATGATAGACTTGATTTGTTTTTTTACAATTGATTCTATCTCGTTTTTATCTGAAGCTGTAAGCATACAGATAAATATCTAAACTATAACAAAATTAACAATGTAATTATAATTCCACCAACTCCAGAAATAAAAATAAATTTTCTTTTGGTTCCAGTAAATTTATTTTTATAAAGTTCAATTTGTACGTCTTTGATTGTGAGTTGTTTTTTAAATAAATCTTCTTTGTCTTTATACAAAACAATTTGTTTTTCTTTCAAATCGATAATCGTGTCTTTATTTGAAATAATATCCAATAAAATTGAATTCGAATCTCTTACTATTGTAATTTCTTCTAATAGTTTTTTATAGTTTGTTTTCATCACTAAAGCTTTTCTTAATGATGAGGTTGGGACGCAGCTTATTGAATCATTCGAACTCTTCTGTGAATAACTTTGAAACGTCAGAATTGTTAAGATTGTTAAGAGAATTAATTTTAGCTTCATGCTCTTTTTGTATTTTTTTGGATTTATTATTCAAATTTTTGAGTTCGTTTTGCGAATTAGAAATTTGTTCTTGATAGTAAGTTTCCATCGTATGTAAATTACAAATTTCTGTATCCTTTTCGTGAATAATACTCGAAAGTGAATCAATTTCAACCTGTAAAATTTGAAATTTATTTTGAGTTTTTTTCAAATCTAATTGGTTGTAATAAATAAAACCAACCAAGATTGTGTTTATTATTACTGAAATTATTAAACTATTCTTCATCTGTACCTATTTGTGTTTTCTTTCTTGATGCTAATACTTTAGCCCATTTTGTTTTAAATTTTTGAAAATATGCTCTTAGTTTCGATACAAAATCTAAAAACTCATCATCAACTCTGGATAGTGTTCCATTAATATAAACTCCATTGTTTTCACCTATTGAGTATAAAAATTCTAAATCTTGATCGATCACCTTCCCACTCCATTCAACACTTGTAGTGTAGACATTAAGTGGGTAAAAATCAACCATTTCAGACACTTCATCTACGAATTCATCCATAGTTTCTTGAAAAGATCTTTTATCCTCAGTTGTAATTTCCAAATCTGTTTTAGATTTTCCATGCATCACTAATATTCCACCCGAAATCCTATATGCTTGTTGTTTATCGTCTTTTGGTTTTGTTTCTTGGTTAATTTCTTTTTCCATATCAGCGGCCACGTTGGGTCTTGGTTGTCCCAAATTGGTAGTCGAACTTACATTAGTGTCTTGTTCAAGCATCAAACCTTTTTTTGTATAGGTTTCTCGTATATTTGATAAACTATTGTTTTTTTCGAGAAGACTTCTCGAGGATTTCAACAGTTTCTTTATTTCGTCATAGTTGTTCATTTTTCAACATATTTGTAAATTTATCAAAGTCAAACGCTGGACTTACATCTGTAAATACTTGGTCAAAGTTACTTCTTGATACGATCCCATTTAATTTTTCAATATTTGTTATTTTTGTATTATGACCAATACATTCGGTTGGTATTTTATGTTTTTTACATAATTGTAAACATAAAGTTACTAATGATTGTATTTGTTCAGATGTGTATGGATCCCAAAGAAAATAATCTCTCCATTTTCTTTCGTAAGGCACACCTTTATAAATATCTCCAATCCAGTTATTGTAATTAGATGACAACTGAACTTTTTCAAGCCACCCTAAATTCTCTAACGAAATGATTATAGAATTTTTATTAACATCTTGGTTATCAAAAAAATTACAATATGTTTCAGATGGAATTAAATCAACGACTTTACCATCTTTGGTAATCAAAAAATTTGGAACTTTATCATACTTCCCGTTTTTACGATATTTCAAAGAAATTAAATATTCGTTTGCACTACGAGACGTGTGACATAAAATTATTTGAGTTTTTGTATTTGTTTTACCGACAACTCTTTTAGTCAAACTTTCAACCAAACTAAACATTTTTAGTGTATACTAACCTATTTTTGGGAGGCTCAGATGAAGTTTCCTCTTCAGTTGTAATTAATTCAGGAACTTCTGCGGTAACTTGGTCGGTAACTTGATCGGTGACTTGGTCGGTGACTTGATTAGCTAACAGATTCTTTTCGAATTCTTCCAATTCAGACTGTGTTGGAACCCAAGGAGTTTCAATATTTTTAGCTTCAACCATACCAGCATTTTTAGATAGTTGGTCAATTATTTTACCATCAAAATCTAGTGTTTTGCTTTCAACTTTTTCATCTTGTATTTTGGATGAATATACAATTAACATATGCGCGAATGTGAGCGAAATGAAAGGGATCATTCCACCTGTCAAAAACGCAAGTATTCTTCTGTGTGCAACAAAATTTGTAGGTTCTACTCCAAAAACCTCGAATATACCAGAAATCATATCAACCCAATTTTTGAATGATTCACTGTCCATATTGACAAACGAATATGAATAGAAAAAATTTCCTACGAATTGTATCAAAGTAACTATTCCAAAAGGAATATAAATAAATCTACCAAACTTTGCGGATATTCCAGCAAGCGATGCTAGTGCTGCTATTTCGACAGCTACAGACAGATAAATAGCCCAACTGAATGGATTGGATAATCCATAGAAAGTCGTTACGTGAGATATTGAAACGAAAGCAACAAGTAATATAGGGATCAAAAATGATCCTATAATAATGTTATTAATATTATTCTTGATCCACTCTTTCATCTTTTAATTTTTTTTCCAATAAATTTATTTCTTTGTCGATCTCAGATTGTCTTTGAACGTCAAGAATTTTTCTATCTGTTGATTGTATCATTCTCTTTTCGGTTTTAAGACCTTCAATTTGTATAATCAAATTGAGTTCTCCTGGTGTGTACATTTCAGTCTCAATTTTTTTTATATCATTCTTGAGTTTGATTGTGTTATTGTGAGTTCCACACGTTCTAGCCGTCATAGTTAGAAGTAGTAAAAAAGAAATTAACGTATGATTTTTAATTATAAAGTCTTTCATAATTTTTTTTATAATAAATATAGGGATAAATGATTACATGTATTCGAATAACTCCATACTATCGTTTCTTAGTTTACGGAGTGCTTTTTCTTTGATTTGTCTTACTCTTTCCTTGGTTAAGTTAAGTCCTGAACCAATTTCCTCTAGTGTTTTTGGTTTCCCAGACAATCCAAAATATTCTGAAATAATTCCTTTTTCTCTTGAATCCAAAATATCCAACATAGTCATCAATTTAACAACAAGTTGTGTTTTGGTGTCAAAAGGATCGTCTGGCATTTCACCGTTCATATCAGCAATTGAATTGATATGTTCATCCCCCTCATCATTAATCCTGTTGTAGGACTGTGTGGTTGGTAAGTTAGCAAATTTGTCATAAGATCCAAACTCATCGATAGGTTTGAATAATTTTTTTTCTCTTTGCATTTCTTGAACAATATTTACTGGTAGTCGAATTGTTCTAGAATTTTCATTCAAAGACTGAAATATGGATTGACGGATCCACCAAACAGCGTAGGAAATAAATCTGAGTTTTTTTGTCCAATCGAAATTTTGAATCGCTTTGAGTAGTCCAACGTTACCTTCAGCAATAAGATCGTCAAGATCTAAACCTTGATTTTGATATTGTTTGGCAACAGTAATTACAAAACGTAAATTACCATCAATCAATTCTTGATAGATTAATTTTTTTTGTTCCTCGGTTACGGTTCCACTACACATGATTTCAGAGAGTTCTCTCTCCCTTTCAGGTGTCATAACTTTAAGTTTTTTTACGTCTTTGAGGTAATGTACGATCTGTTTTTGATCTATACCTGTTGAAATTTGTTTGTCTTTCATAGTCTATTTGAATTTTTTAAGAATTTCTTTATCTTGATCTGTTAATGAACCAACTCCATGTTCAATTATTTTATCCAAAACATCATCAACGGATGGACATTGACGTAAAACATTGAAATCGTCATCATCATCGTCGTCATCGTCAATATAGTCTTCAATATTATCATTGTTCTTTTTGATAATATCATTGACCCAAGGAAGTTGAGTGATATCATAACCTAGTTGAACCCTAAACGGAAATTGAGATAAAAATGTGCTCGACGGGGTAATTTTAATTATTGGTGAATTGATTTCTGGAGTATCTGTTTGTGACATAAAGTGAGTAAATACTTCTCTATCAATATTCGCACCAACATCTCCTTTAATTTCGGTAATGAAATAAATTTCATCAGTGAGAATTTGAGATATTGCGAATTGATGTAAAACATCGATACCAAAATCTCCAGTGATATTGTAAAATGTATGATCTTTAACTTGTAAAAAATTTACATCGATACACAATAATGATAATTCAGCCATCAATGCCATTTTCCTTTCAGGTGACATTTTTTCATTAGGTATAATCTGGAGTAGGAATTTGTTTGGGTTCATATGTTTTTTTTACAAAGATAAGGTATTTATTGACAAAATCCAAATTTATGAAGAAGGTTGTTTATTTAAATGAGAGTCAGTTAAGAGACATCATCGAGAAGGTTGTTCAAGAGTCAAAGAAAGAAAATAAATTTATTCAAAAAGCTGTTGAAAAACAAGAAAAAAAAGGTACAACTGGTAAATTTGGTGATTGGTGTAAAAGAAATAATTTAGCAAGTGAAGAGGGTAAAGTTACTATGAAATGTATCAACAAAGCAATGAAATCTGAGGATCCTAAAGTTGTTAAAATGGCAAATTTTGCTAAAAATATTGGAGGTTTCAAAGGGTCACAAAAAGAGATACAAGAAGATATCGATCCTAGTGAATTAGAAATTGGGAAATCTTATGAATATCCACATCCAGACCCTGAACAAAGAGGGCCAATGGAATATGAAGGTTCCTTTGACGATTTTGAATCGATTCGTCCAAATTCAAAAATTTACAAATTTAAAAAAGGAAAAGGAGGCGCAATCTTTACAGACGTAACTCCAATCCAAAAATACGAAGCTTAGTCGACTACTCTTGATATATTCCCTTGTTTTTCAATTCTAAGAATATTGTCAGCCCAGTTTGTAACTAAAGGATTATGAGTGATCACAAGTATTTTTTCGAAGTATTCTTTAATTTTCGTGAAAAATTCACCCACCATTTCTAAGTTCTCATTTGAGATTTTACCAAAAACTTCATCAAACACTATTATATTTGGTTTTGGTAAAGAACAAACCTTAGACAAAACAGCTCTGAGTGCTAATGATGCTATAGATTTTTCATAACCAGATCCAGAAATCATTAGTTTTTCAACACCTGTCGAATTGTCAATCATAACAAATTCTACCTCATTTTTGTCACTAATTCTAATTTCAAGTTTGAAATAAGCGCTATCTTGCAGAAGTCTTGTCAGTTCTGAATTTATAATGGGCATCATAGTTTTCATTATAATTTTTGATATCCCATTTTTACCAAAAATTTCCAAATACATTTTATAGATTTTTTCTCGTTCAAATTCCAATCCAATTTTAACAATAAGATCAATATTTTTCTTGATTTTACTTTCTAAATCGATAATTGATTGTTGATTTGAACCCAAGGTTCTTTCTGATTGAGATTTTTCACGACCAAGCTCATTCAAACGTACATCCGTTTTCATAAGTAACTCGTCTGTTTTCTTGTTCTCTTCTATTTTGGTTTGTTGTTCCAAGTATCTTCGATGAGTGTCCTGTTCGTTTGAAATCTTCATTTGAATGGATTCCATTTTAGCCTCGACTTTTTCTCGGATCAACTTGTTTCTCTCGTACTCATCAAATTCCTTTTTTAAGGTAGCAAAAGAATTATCTTTGAGTGATAATTCATTCATTAAGGTGGTTATTTCTTGTTTTTGAATGATAAGTCCGTCAAGTAAACCCAATTTACCTGCGGTTAATGAAGCCGTGAGTAAATCGATACCACAATGTTCACATTTTATACCACCACTTACGCTAGACTTTAATTTTTCAATCTCTCGAATTTGTGTTTCAACTTGAATTGACTTACCATATTCTAACTTGATTTGTTTTTTTACTTGATCATGGGTTTCCTCATCGTAAAATTCTGATGGTTCTTTAACAACAATTGAATCAAATTGTTTTTTTTGTTCTCCGTACTCGATTTCAAGGGTTCTGATTGTGTCTAAAATGGTCTTAGGATTCAATATTGAAAGTTTTTGATCAATATCTGTATGTTTACGGGTTAAAAGTGTGACTTTATATGCTTCACCTTTGGATATACTATCAGACAATGAATTAATATTCGATTGTATTTGTTCATTATCTGATTTTATAGTGGTAATCCGTGTTTCCATTTCCTCATTCTCTTTCGTTAGAGTTGTATTGGAATAGACATTAGAAACCATTTGTTTTGAAAATTCAGAGAATATTTCTTTTCCAGTCTCTTCTTTTCTTTTCAAAAAGTCAAGTCCTAAAAATTTACTTAAAACTTGTCCTCGAGCTGTTGGTTTAGCTTCAAGTAAATCCTCTAAATTCGATGCGGTTGTTAAGATCGTCATTAAGAAATCTTCTTGTTCACCAATAGAGGTTTTGATAAATTTTTCAGTCTCTCTCCGTTGCTCCCCGGTAAAATTTTGTAATTCTCCATTCTCTAGTTTTTTGAAAAAGTCGAGTTCTGTTTTTACATTCCAATCACCAGATTTTGATAATTTTCTTTCTAAATTTCTAACAATAAGATAATCTTCACCATCAATAGTAATTTCACCAGATACACTTACTTTGTTCTTGTCAGTAAATCTGTTGAAGATCTCTTCAGCTTTTGTTGTCTTAGTAGTTGTGTTAAAGAATAAAAATAATAGTAAGTCCACAGAAAGAACACTTTTACCCCCAAAATTGGGTGGATTGGACTCAATGGCAGTAATACCATCCAATCGAGTAAAGTCGACAACTTGATTTTCACCATACGATAAAAAGTTACTGAATTCGATTTTTTTGATATACCACTTCCTGAAAGCAAAATTGTCTTCAGAGTTCAGTAAAATCCTACTCTCAACATTTTTATCTATCTCTAAGATTTGATCCAAGTAGTTTTCTTGAGATTTACTTTCCAAATATGACCGAATCATATTTTTTTGTTGGTCTCTATCTAAAATATTCAAAGCAACCTCAGCAACTTGTTGATCTTCTTGGTTGGAAGTTTTCAACTTAGTAATGATGTTCACATTTTGTGATGAATACTTTTTTTGAAAATATTCTTTGATACTTTTGATTCGTTCTTGTGAGAAATTTGAAGAGTCATCTTCCCAAACTACTTGGATATATGGATTTTCCAACTCACCTAACTTGTGTGACATAGAGATTTCTTTTGTGATTATTGGATTGAATAGATCGTAATTATTAGGATTGAGTATTATCTTCACTTGAACCTTGTTCAGATTGTTCTTGTGCTTTCATTTCTTCAATTTTTTGTTCCATCATTCGTGTATACTCTTTACGGAACGCATTTTTTTCTGACAATATTCTTGCATTTCTTTTTTTAACTTTCGCTCGATGCTCCTTGGCACCTCCACGATTTCTTGATTTTGGCATAATTAATTTGATTTACGATATTCTAAAAATTCAACGATTGTGTTTATGAACCATACAAATCCAGCTGCGAACATACCGTCCACAAAAACATTGATCGCAGGTATAATTGAAACTCCGATTGGTGACATATCTTGTATTGGAACAATAAAAGATGAGACTGAAAACCAGAGTATTGATAGTATAAATCCTACCCAGGTTCCTGTACATAGCATACATCCAAGTAATTCTGAAAAAAAGTTGTATATGTCTTTAAAAGGGCTTGAACTTTTTGATCCTTCATATAACCAGTTTCTGAAACCAGCAAAAATAGATCCCCACACTAGAATGTTTGTCATCCCATATGCGGCAAATCCTAAAAATAATAGTTGTTGCATAAATTAATTTGTTTTGATTGTTTTATTGAGGTTTGACCCATCTAAATATATGCCTTTTACATCAGAAGTAAAATGACGATTGTTTAATTTTTGAGTTAAATCTGAAATTTCTTGAGTTTTGTTTTGTAATTCTTGTCTGAGTTTTTGAATGGTGTCTTGTAACATCTGTTGTTTTTTTTGACTGTCTTCATTATTGTTAACTTCAATAACTTTTTCAACTACAATTTCTACGGGAACTTCTACAATTTTTTCAACTGGTTGAATACTAGATAATTCGGTTATTTCATCTGAAAGTTCTTTAATTTTGTTTTCAGCAATTTCTAGTTTTAAAATGAGTTCATTAACTTTTTGATCGTCGGTTACAAAAATTTCTTTTTCTATAATTTTATCGATAACAACTTCTTTAACAATTTCTTTTACAACTTCTACCTCAACCACTCTATCAACGGGAACTTCAATTATTTTTTCAATTTCAACAATTTTTTCTCTAACATTGTCAGTAGGAACTAATAATCCATATTTTTCAATATCAAACCCTTGTTTCCAACATTTTTTGTTGAATTTAGTTTCATCCTCAATATTGTTGAGGGTAATAAAACTGTTTAAATCTATTCCTTCAGAATAAGATAAATTAATAATTAAGGATTTGTTCTTTTCCATTCAAGATATCTTCATAAGATGTTACTTTGAAAGAAATGAAAGGTTTTTTGTTTTTCAAATCAACAAACGTGTAATCATCATTTATAACATCATAGATTCCAAACCCATGATACCTTACACTTTCACCATAGTTTTGTTGTACTGTGGAGCCAATCATCCAAGCTTTTTTTCCATTTGGAATATCAAAGACTTGTCTTTTATGAATATCCCCACATAAAACCACATCACAACCATCAAATTTATCACTTGTAAAACCATCTTCAAACTTATAACCGACATTGGTAGTAAGTCCAACTACAGGGCCATGAAATAGTCCGATTTTTTTATTTTTGGATTTTGGGATCTCAGGTGGGACATTATGATCCATAAGAGAAAAAACAACCCAGTCAATATTTGAATCTGTGAAAACACCTTTATTTTTATAGTAAACAATGTTTTCGTTTCCAAGTGAGTCAATGATTGGTGTCAACGCATCCAACCTTTCCATATTACTTTCCAAAAAATCGTGATTACCAATTATAAGAATTGTTTTTGCTATCTTGGAACATTCTGTTAATACCCAGGCAACCATATTGATAAGTTCTGGTGTCATTTGATTTTTGGAATGAACCAAATCACCTGTGAACACTATCCTGTCAGGGTTTATATCTCTGAATTGATTTAACATATCAGATATAATCTCACGATAAAGATTGTGATCTTTATAAAGTCGGATATGAAGATCCGAAAAGTGTACTAGTTTGTTAATCATATTTTAGAAAAAAAAGTTATGAATTCTTCATTTACGTGATTACAATTATTACAACAATAAGTTGGGAAAGGAACAAAAGTTTCTTCTAGATCTTTGGATTCCCATGATACTCTTTTGATCATATTGACCTCACGAAAAAATCTACTCCCACAGTTTTCACAAACAACGTCTGGTTGTTCACTTAAATTAATTTTTTTTTCCATTTTGATTTTTTTTAAACGTCGTCTGGGTAATCATCATCCAAACCATCCGATAATGTAACATCCCAATCTTTCATTTCATCCAAATAGTCATCATCATGTTTGAAATTATAAGATAAGTAAGTATTATTTTTTTTCCACTCTTCAAATGTGAGTGTATTATTAGGATTTTTTTTCCATTTTTTGTATGAAATCTGTAAACTATCCATAAACATCAAGAATTTTGTTCTGGTTGGGATGTGTAAGGTGATACTGTTATGATTAACTTATCTCCCCCAATTAATACAGGTATTTTATATTGATTTGTTTCTGGATTTTCCATTAATGGTAAAATAGAAACACTCAACGCAATATTCCCATCAATATCGTTCTGTAATTTTTCTTGAATTACTCTTGCCAAAAACTCTGAATTGTTCATACTTTTTTTCATTAAAAGTAGTCAATTTTTTTAATTTGCCAAGTGGTCAATCATCAATTTAATTTCAGCTTCCATATCTTGACACTTGATAACTTTGTATTTGGAAATATTTTCATTTATCCAAACCAAATAGTTGGAACCTATTTTAAGGTTGGTATTTTTTTGGATAATGTGTTTGTACAGAGACAACTGTAGTGAGTACGTGTTGAATTCACAAACATCTAAGTGTGCAATTGGATCCTGGAATTTTTGTCCAAAATCATTTGAGTATTTGATTTCTTTATTGGTTTTATAATCCCAAATTTCAAGTTCGTTTGATTTTTTGTTGAAAAACAATCCGTCAATTTGACCAGCAATTTTATATTCTTCGTCTCCCACCACAAGTTCCATTTTTACTGGTACTAGATTTTGTTTCGCATCTTCATAAAACTTGAAAAACATATCCCTACATTTTTCATATTTTTCGGTGATAATATCGTAACCAAAAGCTTTAACGCTTTCGGATGGGTTGTAAGGAAAGAATTTATTGTTCCACCAATTTTCAGCCAGACTATGAACAAGAGTGCCTTTGAATGTCGAAACATCTCTCTTGAGATCCCACTCAGCTATTACTGAATTTACATCCAGACCTCGTTTGTTTGCATATTCTTCAGCAATCCTTTGAGTATCAAATTTTGGTTTGAACTTTCCAATAAAGGTGGTGGCTGAAGTGAATTCAGTATCCCCACTATAATACTTGTGTTCAGCATCATAATATTTGATGCTATTGAATTTTGCGAGTTCTAGAAAATCAAATGTCATTTTATTAATTTAAAGTAATATTCTGTGATGTTTCCACGTAAATCACAAACGTCTTTGTCTTTTGGTAGTTTTAATATCTTAATTTTACCGTATAATCGTCCACCATTCAAGTGGTGAAAAATTTCAACAGCATTGTCCCAGGCATCTCCATCCAAACAAATGTGAATGTCACCTTCGCATTCATTATACAATCTCTCAAATAATACATCAGATACAAATTTACCAAGTAGAGGTATTGAATTGTCCAAAAAAAACATATCAAATACACCTTCCGTCAAATATACGTCTTTTTTGAAGTCAATCCTATTTTCTCCAAAAATAATTTGATCTTTTGCCGCTGGTGGGTTTTTATATTTCACCCGACCTTTGACCCAAGATCTAGCAACGAAATAGTTCAATTGATTGTCTTTGTCATAAGAAGGTATAATGACACAAGTCGAATAATCGCCATCTGAAGCAAATCCTATTTGAAATTTTTCTATCATTTCATCCGTAATACCACGACCGTGTAAGTAATTCAGAGCTTCTCGATGAGGTATAAACCTAGGATTTGATTCCGAAAATTTTTTGTATTCTTTCGGAAGTTTAAGTATAATTTTGGTATCTTCAATTGACCGATTTTGTTCTTCTGGTTTTAATAGTAGATAGGCTCTCTTGATCTTCGGATTTCCGTAATTATCTATTAATTTACCTAGAGCTCCTGATATTCCGCAAGACCAGCAATGAAACAGACCTTTTTCAATATTGACCTCTAAATTCCCTTTGTGACCACCTTCGTCACACTCAACACAATCAAAACTGCATTGGCTTTTACTTTCGTAAGTCCTTTTTGGTCTTCCTAAAAACTCTGTAAGTAATTTTACAATTACCTTAAACTCTTCCATTCTTCAAATATACAACGGAAAAATCAAATTACCAAATTTTTTTTGATTTCATATAACCGAGTACACAAGTATATGAGTCCGTCATATCAAAATTTTCTTTCTTAAGTGTTTGTTTTTTGGTGTATTGCCAAGTAATTTGTGGTTCTAATTTTGCCACATTTTCCCAAATTATTTGTTTTTTATCCACATCTTTTGGAAGACCACCAAAAAGAACGAATTTACCTTTATCGTTTTCTTTTACCAAATTGGGAAAAGCAAATTTTCTTGAATCATACGTTGAAATGAATTCAGGAATAATATTCAAAGTGTCATAAATTACTTTTGTGATAAATGAATTATATCGCATAAGTGTTTGTACTGTATAAATATTATTTGAATGCAGTAGTGGTTCTTCGATGACAACTTTAGTTATACCCATGTTTGTATACTCAAGTAACTTTGTTTTAAACACGTCTGACTTACGTATTAACTCCTCAACTTTATCATCTGTTTCCAGCTTAGGTCGGGGGGATATGTGTGTCAATTCTAGTAATTGTTTTGTCTGAATATCAAAAAGAGCCCAACCAATTGTGGCTGTAGATACATCAAGACCCAGAACTTTGGGAGAATTTTGTAATTTAGATTTTGCCATTATTAAAAGTCATATTTTACTAAGAATTGTTGTAGTGCACGTCTGGTTTGAGGTGCACTCAATTTTGATAAAATCATAAGTTCTTTTTTGGAATTATAAAGACCAATTTCTGTAATATAATTAGTTGAGGTTCCACTTGATGTTGGATTAGACGAATTTGTAAATTGTTGACTAGTCAAATTTATACCATATTTCATTTCATAAATTGTAGCTTCAATATCAGAAACAAAATTTCCATAGAAATAATATTCATCTCCAAAATTAAGTCCACCTACAGATCCCAAAGTTGGTAGATTAATAACGTTCGCTAAGTTATAAGGTGTTCCACCTGTAAAATCATTCAAACTTAATACAAAAGTTGTGTTTACTATGTTTGATTGAACAATATACCCATTTACTAATGACCCACTGAGATCCGAGGTTACATCAATTTCAGTCCAAAAATTTGGTAGTGGTTTTGTATTTGTTGGTACAATTTGAGCTAATATTTTCATTCCATTCGCATGAAATCCATAACAACCGTCAGATAAAAATGGAAATTCATTTCCAAACCTAAATGCAACATTCATAGGTTGAGACGTATCAGTTGGACCAACTATTTTGGAATAGTAATTACAATGAAGAGATTGTGTAAATGCTGTAGATGTAAATCTATATGTTAAATAAAGTGTTTGACCACTATTATTTAAAATACCAACAGAATCAATATCACCTGTACACAAATTAGGTGCCAATAAATTTAATTGTGGTGCTGGTAAAGTCCAATTTCTATTTGATTTATATGACATTGCTGCCACGATTTCTTCATCATCAAACACCACAATTTTTGAATCTGGGTAAACTTTTCCAACTCTGTTAGGTAATCCATTTGGATTTGAATTTGTATCCCATAAATGATAATACCTCATACCCGGTGTATTGAAATCTGAGTTCTTGGTACTTTTCATATATGATGGTGAAAGTAAATTAAATCCTGGAGGATCAATATAAAATGTTTCACCAATGGTATTTCCCGTAGATTTATGCCACATTAATGTTGGTAATATAACTTTAAGGTTTCTAGCCTGTCCCTCTTGTCCGGGATTTGATTGATCATACGGTTCTACAGCGAACTTTTCTCCATAGTAATTGTTAATACTTTGGTTTGTATAACTTACAATCGCAATAGTTTTTTGTTCTGAAGGTTTTACATCAACTTTTTCTCCGTAAGAATTAAAATAGAAAGAGTCTGTCGTTGCCGTAATTCCAGAACTATCTATAAAGTATTGACCACTATCCGTTTGATACCCTAGATATTCTTTACTACCAATATAATTTACAGATCCGAAATACGTATAACCTTTATAACTTGTTTCAAGCAAACCAGCTGGACTTTCACTCCACGGTATATTCATATTCCAAATATTGACTTGGGATGTGGTAGTACAAGGAAGTGCAAAATAATTTGAAGGTACCGTTACATCATAATATGTATCAAATTCTGATGGGTAAATATAAGCTCTAGCTTGACCCAAACAATCCGAAACACTAGCAAAATTCGGTAAACTTCTATCCAAACTCACTCGATATAACCCCTCACCCAAATCTTGAAAAGAAGTTATTCTATAGGTTAATATCATAAAATTATCTATGTTTCCACAATCAGGAGTGAAATCAAAATACATTGTAATAAAATCTCCTGTAGATGGGTTATTGACACTTGGCGTGCAAATAAAATCTTGCAAAAGAATAATATTAGTACCGTTACATACATTCAAATCAAAAATATAATTGGCCGTTAATGTAAGACCTGTTGTAGTGTTTACGGTATAGTTATTCGACACTCCAGTCACAAAGAATCCAAGCATATCCGTATAATTGAAAATCAACGTTTCGGCAGATAAATCGGCTGGTATACCATAAGTATTTCCAGAGGTTCCTTCTAAATAGTATGGATATTTGATATATTCTCGATTTGATTGTGGATATGGTGTTGAATTCTGCGCATTATAATCAGCTTCAAAAATATACCCATTCGGTATCACTGAGCCTCCAGTATAACAAACTTCAGAATCGCCGACCTGAAAGTATGCTATGTTAAAATTTCCTTGCGATAGGTATTTTCTACCTGTATCTGTTATTTGGGTATTTATCAACCCAGATGTATTTTTTATGATATATCCCATTTTTTATTTATTTAAGGTTAAACGCAATCAAATATAATAGTCACAGTACTATTAGGGTTTATTACAGGGATTTGACCACCAAAAATAAGGTTTACGTAACCGATTCCAGGGTCAGAGCTTAAATTAATTGGTCCATAATTTTGTGTGTCAACCCAAAGCGTAACTTGATAAGTTCCACTACAAGGTATAAAATTACCAGGAGAGTTAGTATTGTTACAATAAGTAGATGAATACTTAATGTACTGAATCTTAATATAATCTGAAGCCGCTACAGGTATTGGAACACAAGTACTTCCACCACCAGCTGCTGGAGGCATTACTATCAAAGTTTGTCCTCTGAAAATATTAATTTGACCACCAGGCCATGGATTTGGTGTACTAGTTGACTGTCTATTACAATTAGCACTCAAAGTGGCTTGTCCAATCATACCTTGTGTCTGTACACTAACAACCGCAAAACATGTTGCTGCGTTTGTGACTTGTATTCTCCATTCACCCGTGTAAGTGGTACTTACGGCTTGTGTTGCTGATTTAGAATCAGTTACAGTAATTGATGGATTACCTTGTACTGGAAAACAATTTTGATTTGGTCCAGTCACAACATAATTTGTATTGATCATTATTTTATTTGTTAACTCTGTTGGACAAGTTTGTATGGTTGATGGTGAAATAATTCTTGCTTTATTTGTGATATTGATGATCACAACATCAGTATTTTCAATAGCTCTACCAAAAAATGCGGCTACTCGAATACCAAGGGAACCGAGAGTTCTGTCTGGAACTAATATTTTTTGAGTTGTAATTGTTGCATTTTGATTACTACAACCTACACTAGTTCTTGGCGTTGTTGATGTTTCAGTCCATAGTGTAGATGATGTAACACCTGTTGTGAACACAGTTTGATTATTGACCAATACAGTAACTGCCGTACCAATAGCGTCTGTTGTACCAGGACTACTTGTAATATTTTGAATTTCTAAATCAAAATTTAATGTAGATAAACTCACTCCATTCGCTAGTTGATTTAAATTTAATTCATATTGTGAAAAATTATCAAAAATTGTTGGTTGACTATTATTGGGAATATATTGTGTTCGAGTAAAATTTAATGTTGTTGGTCGTGCTTGATTATAAGTTGTATTTATAGTAAATGATTGAGAAGACGTTTGTGGTGGTGTAGCACTATCTTTAATATATGCTGTATAAAATCCATTTGAAAGATTAATGAATGTATTACTTGTTTGAAAATTTGTATTATCTAAGGAATAAAAATATGGTGGCGTTCCACCAGCTGTTACAATACTGATACTACCGTCGAAGGATAATGGACAAGTAGCGTTCTGGGTGATTAATGTTATTGATAGTGGTGGTACGGTACATTGTCCGATTGTGACTTGCAAACTATTAACCGTATTACTTCTGCCGAAACTATCAGTATAGGTTGTAGGCCCAAGAAACCCCCATCCATTTGTAGGTAATGAATTTCTGTTTGCATTCCCAGTCAGTATAGTAAATGGCCAAACTATATTGTTTGATGCGGAAATTTGTGATATGTACCAATTTCCTAGATTAGAGACTGTTGGTTGAAATCTCAATAATAAAGATCCACTATTTGTTAAATAGTTTTGTGTAGTAGTGGCAGTCCATGAATTGGTGCCGTTAATTTGGTTTCCGTAAAAGAATTGGTATTGTTCAAATCTTTGAATACCATTACCATCTGTTATATTAAACGTAGCACACAATTGTGATACTGATGTTACTGTGGGTGATGGTGTGAAAGTTGGTGTACTTGTAACAGGTGGTGTTGGCCCAGCTGTTCCTGATGGTGGTGGTGTTCCAGTTTGAGTTGGTGTCACTGTTGGTGTAGATGTTACAGTTATTGAAGCTCCTGTAACAACACAAAAAACTTTAACTCTATAATCTTGGAAAAAATCTGTAACCGTTGCCGAATAAATACCATTTGTTAAGTTATTTAATATCTGATATTGTGGTGGATTTATTCCGTGATCCCACAAAATATTATATGGTGAAGTTCCACCTGTAATAATTAATGCGGCCGTACTCAATGCTCCTGGTGTTGTAGCATTGATGACATTACAAGTCACACCCATTGGTTCTACAGTTATTACGCGACACTCTTCTATACCTGATGGTCTTGTAGTAGTTGTTGTTGCTCTACGAGTGACACTAGGTGTATTAGTCGGTGTTAGTACTGGTGTTCCTGTTTGGCTTGATGTTTGTGTCAAAGTTGGTGTTTGTGTCGACATATTTGTCGGTGTGTTCGTAGGTGTTTGAGTGTTTGTCGGTGTGTTCGTAGGTGTTTGAGTGTTTGTGACTGACGGTGTTGGAGTTGGGAAGTTTGTTCCTGATGGTGGTGGTGTTCCAGTCTGGGAATTAGATGGTGTAATGGATGGTGATTGTGTGGGTGATACGGTATTTGTTGGTGTAGGTGTCTCTGTAGATGTTTTAGTTGGAGTTTGGGTATTTGTTGGTGTTAAAGTTGGTGTAGGTGTTGGGTCAATACATATTCTATTACATCCCAGTAGTGTTTGTATACCATATGGTCCTCCAGATACAAATGTTGGAAGACTAGAACTACAAACTATTGTATCACTAAAAGGTTGGACAGTAATTTGAAGTCCATAATCAATTCCATTGTTTGTGCACCGATCGTAATTGAAAACAACAGCTGTGTTTCCGTTCGCAAAAAGTTTATAAGAAACACAATCTACTACAGTTCCCGGTGCAACACATCCTGTGGATGTTATTGTTGGAGTTGGTGTAAATGGTGGTGCAACACTATCACATGTAGCTATAAAACTAATTGCCCCATTTCCACCTGCAGCACTCCTAACAACATATTTAGGCCCAACAATTGTGTTTGTTGTTGTACTCCACTCATACATAGGTCTATACGTATTACCTAACCAGTAAAAAGCTGTAAGTGGTGTACTAAAATCACTTGTGGCATACAGAACATCACCAGTCTGAAGTAGATCAATTGGTTTCAATCCGTAAATAATACGCCAATAAACACTAAATGGGTAATTGCAAGCTTCTTGTGTATTTGTAAAATATCCAGAAAGTACTTGTATTTCTGAAATTTTATATGGATAAAAAGTTATAGGTGTGCAATTGACAATCGCAGCTATTCTTCCTGAATCCCGAACTTGAAAATGTTTTTCGATATTTGTTGTATTACTTGATGCTAAAGGTAATACAGCATTTAAACTACCTACAACTAAACTGGTAGAATTTCTTGAGGCTGCAGAGTATAAATAATCATTTACTTGAAGTAAATTAAATGGTTTAAATCCATAGTAATATTGACCGGGGGGAACCCATAAATTGCAAGCGTCTTGAAAAGTAGGTGGAGTACCATTAACTAACAAAGATGCACCCCAATACGAATATTGTTGTGGTGTTGCTGTTGGTGTTTGTGTTACAGTGGGTGATGGACATTGTGCTACATTACCACAACTAATACTTAGAAATCCTGGTAGTTGACCAGAAGAAATACAATTTTGGTATGGAGGATTGCAAATAACATTTGTACGTACCCAAGCAATTGGATTATTAGATAATATTCCATCAACATATACTTGTGTACCTGTAGGTCCCCAACCCTGAGAATTAATATCAATTTCATACCACCTTGATACTGAACTATCACAACACTGAACAAATTTTGTTACCTCATAATTAGGTTGGTAACCACCACCACCTCCACCGCCTCCTCCACCTGGATCTCCGGGATCTCCCGGTCCTGTAGTTGAACCGCCACCTGTCCTTTCAACTGTGGTACCAAAAAGATTACATGTTTCACAATCCTCAAAAGAAGGAATGTTTGATTGAACGTTATAAAATTCTGTAGTTGCTGAAACTACAGTCCAACAAAAAGAGTTATAAAGGACTGTATATCCGATCGGTGGAACTTCATCATTTGGTAATGTCAGATACATAAATGTACCACCTGAACATCCAGAAACAACTAATCCAGTCATTGTTGTTGTTAAACATTCTTCACAATTGGTAAAACCAGTAGACTTAATGCTCAATGTTGCGACCAAATCAGATGTAATTTGTGTGTCACGATAGCAATTACCATTTTGAGAAATCACACTACCCGGTACAAACAATAAATCGTTATACTGAAATATTTGTGTATCAGATGAATTAAGACAGTTGGTAAATACTTTATTTAAAATTGCCATTTGTTAAAAATTTTGACAGGTATATGTTACACAATTTAGATTATCAACTATTTTAACACAAGCTGATGATTGATTATTCATAGGAGGTGGAATATCAAAAACATACGGTAGATTTGTTATTGTTTCGATATAAAAACAGTTAACTAATTGAATATCACATAGGTAAACATCATACGGACTTGATCCAGTCATTGCATTTATTGTTATTTGAATTGGCATAATAGGATTATAAATTACTTATACAAGTTGCACAATTAATATAATTGTTGTTTATTTCTACAACATAACCATTTGGTGACGCTGTGGTTGCACCAAAGAAAGTATAACAGTACCTAGAGTTGTTTATGTTCATATCATATATTCTACCAATAATTAAGTCAACATCATTAAATAAATCAGATGGTTCTATAAAGTAATCTACTAAACTATCACATAATCTAAACCAAAAACATTGTCCAGGACTTATAAATATTGTATTTACCAAACTAAAGTTTTCTTCACCAGTAACTAGTAAATTTCTATTAATTGTTGTGGTAGTTGTTGTAGTTGTTGTAGTTGTGGATGTATAGGAACTAAAACTTACGTCACCAGTATATGAAAAACAATAGTTAGTAGAACTTGGTGTCATCGTCACAGTTGGTGTCGGTGTCATCGTTGTTGATAATGTTGGTGTGATGGCACTTGGTGCACAATCAAAATATCCTTCGAAATTGAACACGCCACAAGGTGATGTTGTTGTTGTGGTTGTGAGACAAACTCCATTTGAAAAGTATGTTGGGTTAAAATCTGGACAGGATCCATTGCAAGGTACTGTCCCTCGTAAAATACAATTACCCCCCATAACTGTTGATAAACACCAAGTAGTGGTTCCTGAATTGAAAAAAATGTATGTACCTGTAGAACCTGTATAATAACTTCTTGAATTGTAAGTTCCAGGCCCAACCGTATAATTTCCATCATAAATTTCTAGCGGTGTAAAGTATGTATTTAAACAAAAACCTGTAATCGGACATGTTGTTGGTTGTGACGAATTAGAAGGTGTTTGTGTTGGTGTTGGTTGTGGTGTTGGACTTGGTACGTCACACGGACCTACCAACACATAAGAATAAAATTGTGGTAATATAAAACTTTTTTCTGAACAAGAACATAATGCTACCGTCGCTCCTTTTTCTAAAAATACGGTTCTAAAATTATTATCACAATCAGTATATGAAAAATATCCTGTTGTACCACCATTAAAAATATTATAATTGCTACATTTACAACTTATTGTTGGTGTCGGTGTTGGAGTGACACACTCACAAAACTCCATATTGTCACATGTTCCAATTTCTTGGAGAATAACACCCTTACCACTGTAAATTGTTCCAGTTGCTTTATATGGTATTACCTCAGCACAACCAACAAAAAAAGATTCATTAATATAGAATATTTGTCCTTCATATAAAGTACCGGGAATATTGGTGAGTCTAAAATTGGCTTGACCACAACAAGGTTGAAGTAGATAAATGTCAAAAGTTGGGTCAGTAGTCGGTGTTGGTGTTGGTGTTGTTGATGATCGTGTGACAGTCCGTGTAATAGTATTTGTTGGTGTGACTGAGGGTGAAGTTGTATTTGATGGTGTGTTGGTTGGTGTGACTGAGGGTGATGCTGTATTAGTTGGTGTTTTAGTCGGTGTTGGTGTAAAAGTTGGTGTGACACTGGGTGTTGGTGTTGGTGTTGTTGGTACTGCTTCACAATCACAAAAGGTTATAAAACCACCATCTGAAACCAAACTACCCTCAATAATATTTCCTTTCTCACAAGCACAATAAGCTATTTCGGTTGAAGCTCCGTATTGAACTGTTAATACTTTGTTACCAACATTAGGCCCTTTAAAACAATCTTGGTATTGAATGGTAACACCTTCAGGAGCTGATGTTCCACTGAATTTACCACAAATATCTGAGAATGGTGTTAAAGTACATGCACCACTAGGTGTAATGCTTACACCATCTATTGATGTTACACTTCCTTGTTTGGCACAAACATAATCTGTGGCCGAAGCTCCCAAAACAAGTTGTCTCGGATATCCATTACAATCTGTAAAATTTACAGTTACTTCACTACCACTATTAACTAATTGGTATTCAACACAAGTATTACACGATGGTGAACAATTACAAAATGAATAACAATCATCACAAGAATCGAACACGTAAGGTGATACCGATTGGTAACCATACTCTTCATATGTGGCATTATACTTAATGACTTGAACACACCCAGAGTATTGTAGGGTTTGAATGCAAGCAAACCTATTCAATGATGGTAAAACATCACTTGTGTTAACATTAAATGTTAAACCATTTTGACAACACGCACTTAAGGAATATGAAAAAGCCATTGACTATAAATAACTCAAATTAGTTTTTTTGAAACTAATTTCATACACTCAACGTATAAATTAGTTGCGGATGTTTTATCGATAAAATTGAAAAAATTTGAATTGTTTTTCAATACATTCAATGGGTTTACATTGATGAAATCTCCTTTGTAAAAAGTGTTTAATCTCATTTCTTCGGTCACTCCAGCTAGATGAAATATTTTTTTGTCATCACAATCTGTGATCTTGTCACTTGCCCAACAGAAACTTAATTCATCAGTTATTCTCACTTGTTTATCCATAAACCATTGGTTCCAAAGTATTGACCACATTTCAGCCGTCCAAACTTGTAATTGTCCGTTTTCAATAGGATACTCATTATCAAATCTTTTTATTCTATCGAACAATAAATTTGAATTTTTGTATATTTTATACCAAAGTTGCCAATCTTGATCTTTCAATAAATATTGTGCGCCACCCGTGTTATCATTTTGGTCTCTGATGGTTCTTGGTTCAACACCAATTATATCACACATTTCACGAATTAATTGACCACTGTAAATTTTATCTGAATGTTTTTCATAATATCTATTATCACAAGATCTTAAATAGTTGTGATTTAAATAACCTCGACAATCTGAGACATAGTTAATATCATCCTGAATAAGTTTATCAAAGTTAGGTAGTGAGTTAAATATGATATCAGAATCATGAACAAAAAGTAATTTACCTCTCTGTTTTTTTTGTTTCAACCACTTGTAAATTAAAAATGGTTTAATACTTGGGATATAATGTTTTTTATCTCTCTCATCTTTGAAACTAAAAATATTTTTTGTGTATTGTTTTAGTTTTTTTGCATCAGGAGATAACTTTTCATTATCTTGAGTTCCAAATAATATGTGAATATTATCTTTTGGAATTCCTAGATCTAAGAAATTATTAAGATACACCTCACATTGCCAATGAAAATATGGGATATCTGGTTGTGCAGAAACAAATATTAAATTGTTTTTCCAATTGTTCACAACATAATATTAGTTATTTGTTTTTGATTGCAAACTAAAAACCAAATCTTCTTTTTTGTGCGTTAAAGTTTTGCACAACCTCAACATCTGTTAACGATTTATTGTAAAATTGAACTAATCCTATTCTACCATTAAAGTAATCAAACCAATTTCTACCGATAGCGTCACATGGCCCACCATTAGTTGTATATGAATTAAACACTCCAGAATCTACATTACCATTAACAAACATCTTCATAGTACCTTGTTGAGCTGTAGCGCCTGAATAATTAACCCAAGTAAGCATATACCATTGTCCAGCTGTTAATGTTGTGTTACCTGAGTTAGATTTCCAAGTACCATCATAATTTCGGTAATGTATTTTACTTGAGAGAAATCCCATAGCATTAGTGACAGGCCCTCCACTACTATTTGAAATTAGATTTCCAGTAGTACTATAAGTAATACTATCGCCTTGTGTCCAAATATTACAAGTCCAACCACCATTACCAAAAGTATAAGTGGGAATTGATATCCAATCGTCAGATCCATCAAAATCCCAACTACCACCACCTCCAGTGGTGTAAGATACTCCATTTTGTAATGTACCTGTATATGATCCAACTAATGAAAAAGTAGATCCAGACCCATTTTGAAATGATACCAAATTACCAGCATCAACAGCAAATGTTAACCCACTTGTAACTATTGGGCCACCATAATAGTTTTGTGAAATCTCTGTAGCCGATAGTGCTCTATTGTAAATTCTCAAACTATTTACAAAATAACTTTTACCAACATTACTAGAAAATATACTTAGGAAATTAGCACTTGATGAATCAATCAAATAATTGCTAAGACCAGTGACTTGTGTTGATGAGGCCGCAGTCCCATTTCTATACATAATAGCCCAACCTGTAGAACTATCATAAGTATAGACAAACTCATACCATCTACCATCATTCGGCATAGCTACACTTCTATTACCTCGTCTTGTACCATCTATAAAAACATCACCACGGATAGTACCCGCATTGTATTCATCATAAAAATACCACGCGGGTGGTCTTGATAATATAAAACAATCAGATAATTGTGTAAATATTGAATTTCTACGAAATAATACATAAAGTGTTATACCAGAACGAATATTAAATGTAGAATTATATGACCTAGTGATAGAATCATCTGTACCATCAAATACGAAATAACCTGAAGAGTTAAAAGTTGGCCCGTTATTTAACGTCCCAGTATTTCCACTACCACTGATATCATACCAACTTGTACCACTCACAGGATAAGACGCAACAAATGATGCGTCCCAATTCATAACCAATCCACTTGTAACAATATCATTGTAATTCTTATTAACAACCATCATATCCGATTGTGATGCAAAATAATTCAAAGCACCAGCCGCGGTTGTAACAGATGCTGAGGCACCTTGTGATCTTGCGACACTCACTAAATCAGTATCATTACTCGCGACTAGTATTGATGGCCCTTGAGTGGCTTTATTGACATATACTGTATACCCACTTACTGGTGGACTAATACCAGCATACCATCCAGTTGTAGATGTTGGTGAATATTCAACCTGATTTACACCAATTGCCATATTCCCTTTTTTTATTGCATTGGGAACTGATGATGTGGAATATTTTACAGGTTGTGGCATACAAAATATTAATGTTCTATCGGATTTGGATCCGTCCACTCTGGTGTGGATAATATTTGTAAAATCTCATCATAGGTATATTCTTGAGATTTTGTTGTAAGTGCCGCAACTGATGATGGTTGTGGTATATCATACTTTACAAATGTTTTTGTTTGATCAACCGATTTTCTAACGGTTTCTTCTGAGGTCTCATAAACTTGATTGAAATCTATGAGATTGAGTTCTGTTACATTAAAAATAACAAACCTTCTGTTTTCGTATTCTTCTGTCATAACTTTAAATATTTCAAAGACCAAATCTGTTTCTGTGTGCGTTGAAGTTTTGTAAAACTTCAGAAGATGATAATACTCGATTGTATATGTTGCAAATGGCAACTCTTCCTTTCAAATCTCTTCCACCGCTATTTTGTCCTAACCTGAACCCACCAAAAAGTGATGAGTCCACACTTACAACACTTGGCCCTGAAGTTTGATATGCCAAGTTTTGATTTAAATACATTTTCCAACCTGTTGTTCCAGACTGACAAGTTACAGTTAAATTATGCCAAATAGTTCCGTTGAATGTTGGTTGCCAATCTCCTGTAGTTACCCTGTTAGTTCTAAAAATATCTAACCAAATACCACCAACGTTTGAAGCGTCAGTATAATAATATAGATTACCATTTGAACCTGTAAAAGAACTTAATTGAATAATACCAGATTGTCCTGATGGATTACTACCAGAATCTAATTTGATCCACATACTCAATGATGCTCCTGATGTCCCACTCAAAGAACTTAAAGAAGATGGTAATGTAATATAATCATCTACACCATCATATAATATTGATCCACCACCACTAACACTATATGTAGGCCCATTTGTCAATGTACCACTATAGGCGGAAACACTCAGATCATAAATAGTAGTTCCTGTTGTGTCGTATGAAACTAAATTTCCACCATCATAACTCAAAATCAAACCATTGGTTACTATTGGAGCTCCATAATAATTTTGTAAAACTTGAGATGATGAAAGGGCAATATTGTATTGTCTCGTAAGTGGTAAACGACCCAAGAAAGGATTGGTATAACCGTTACCAAGTGTAATTTGATTAGTACTTGCTGTTGCTGCTGTATAACTAGCTGTTGACGTTGCATTTAGTGAACCATTAATATACCATTTTACAGTTTTAGTTGGTGTTGATAATTCACGAACTAAAACAACGTGATACCATCTATTTAATGTTGCTAATGATGGAGCTGCCGATCCAACACCTTGGTATGGTTGATTATCAGACCCTGCCGTTCCATAATAATAACTCATTGTACCACCAGTTTCATATGTTATAGTTCCCTCACCACCGTAAGATTTATTATACCAATTCTGTCTTCTGTCTCTCCTTTCTGGATAAACAATAAATTCTAAAGTTTGATTACCAGTAATTTGTAGAGACGTATTATTTGCGATATTTACTTGATCATTAGTACCATCAAATTGTATCCAACCATTCGTATTAAATGTCGGCCCATTCACTAAAGTCCCAGTATTTCCACTACCACTGATATCATACCAACTTGTACCACTTAAAGGATAAGACGCAACAAACGATGCATCCAAATTTAAAACCAAACCACTTGTAACAATATTATTATAATTCTTATTAACAACCATCATATCCGATTGTGATGCAAAATAATTGAGCGCACCCGCAGCAGTAGTAACAGAGGCTGATGCTCCAAACGATCTTGCAGCACCAACTAGAGCGGTGTCATTAGGTGGAACCATAATGGATGGTCCGTTTGAGGCTTTGTTTACATAAACTACATAACCACCAGTTGGAACATCGATTGTATTCCACCATCCTGATTGACCTCCACCACCATAATCAACCGAGTTAACACCGATTGCAATATTTCCTTTCTTAATTGCGTTATTCTCCGCGGTTGTGGAATATTTTACAACATTTGGCATTGAAAGAAATTAAGTGATTTGGTAATTGGTATAATTTTGAGTTAATGCTCCAGAAATTTTGGATAAATCTTTATAGTATAATTTGAGAGTACTCAGAAATCCTCTTATTTGTTTATTGACACCATTACCACCATAAAGTGAATTACCAGAAGTATAATCAACTTTGTAATTGTTAACGTTTCCTATCAAAGTATTATTGATGTATAACCTAAACCCATCAGTAGTATTATATGTTAGCACTATATTACAAAACGTGTTTGCAGTTAATGTGTTTGTTGAAAATACTTGGGATCTCAAATTACTATTTTCATAGAGGTTTACGTAGAGTTGTGTCGAGGTATTAACCACAATTTGTATCCCACTTGGCACACTTCCATAGGAACCTGTTTGAAACAAAATACTACCAGAGTCCTGTGCAATACTTCTATACCAAATGTCAATAGTAAATTCAGTATCAGCAACAAAATCACCACCACAAGAGAAAAAACCATCATTCGATCCATTAAAAGTCCAACTACCACCACCAGTAGAAGAAAATGACCAACCCGAATTCTGACCTAAAGCTTGTTGGGTAGCACCACTCCAATTTGGATAGGATGCTATTGAATAAGCGTCACTCCCACCCTTTGGGTATGAAATTGTGAATGTTGGATCTATACAAAAATAAAGGTAATCTGTATAGATGTTTGGATAATTTTTATTAACCACTGAAATATAAGGTGTTTGACAAGCCCAATTCAGTGCATCATAAATTGTTGTAGCTGAAGCACCATATGAATTAGCAATACCAATTAAAGTAGCATCGTTTGTAGCCGTTTGGACATTGTAGGTTGGTGTACAATTTCTTAAAGAATATACAGTATAACCAGAACTAGGTGGATCAATACCAGCATAATAACCTGTAACATTCGTTGGACCATAGGCTCTGTTATTTATCGCATAAACGATTATATCATCTTTTATTGTGTTATTATCCATCCCTAAATCTGGCCCATTGAAAAAAAATGATGCTTGATTAAACGGAACGTTAGTGTTCAAAACACTGACGAAACTCCCAGTAGAATTGATAATCGATAAAGCATAAAATCCAAAACTCACAGATGGACTTACAGGACAAGTAATCGTTTCTGTCAAACCACATGGGTTTACATAAGTGAGAGTTGTGGGACTACCACCTAAAGATTGACATTCATATTCTGTAGTTAAACTTAAATATTTAAATCCGTTTGACATATTTTTTTATTAATAAATACACTTTAAGTTATATTTATGTTTGATGAAACTAATCAAATCAATTGAGAAGTTAGTTGAAGATGCCGAAAAGGAATATAATTTCATTTTGGAATCCAGTTCTGACTTAAAAGAAATAGATCGAGCAGAAAAAAACTATTTAGACACACTCAAAGTTCTCAAGAAATTTAACGAACTTAATAGTTACAAAAGAAAGTAATTACCTAATACAAGAACAAGAAACTGATTCACAATAGATTTCGTAACCTTTACTTCTTAAATAACTTTCTAACTCTTTTTTTTCATCATAGATGAGATTATTGTGTTCATAAATAATGAATTTTGGTAGAGTATTCATTGCCATTAATATTTTAGCATCTAAACCCTCCAAATCTAAATGAATCCAGTCTAGTGGATGGAGTTGATCTATTAGTTCATTTATTGATATAGAATTTCGTTTGTACGAATATATCATTTCAGTTTCCCAAGATTGGATTACTCTTTCTACAACAGAATTAGTATATCCCAAACCACCCTCAAAAAATTCAACTTCACCCCCTTCTGGTGTTATAATATCGTGAATTAATGTAATATTCTGATTTTTTCCGAAATTGTTTTTTAGTTTCTCAAAATGAGATTTTGTACCTTCAACCAAACAAATGTTACTTAGATTTTCGTCAGCTACAGGAACCCATTCTCCGAATTCACCATCGTGAGTCCCTATAGCAAGTCCTTGTGGTCTTCTACCAGTGGAAAGTATATTTTTACAATAAAAATATAATTGTCTGTAGATGTAACTACCCTCTTCTACTACATTCCATTTTTTAAAAAGAATTTGTTTTCCTTGTGAATCCAAAATTTCAACATTGATCATTTCTTTCTGTGGAAACGATGAATATGTATAATCATTATTTTCAGAAGACCAAATTATTTCATTAGACATAAATTTATTGAAACAAACTTTGAGTGGTAAATTGAAAATACCATAAGTTTTTTCAACATTCACATTGATTCCTTTTTCTGTGTATTTTACTGAGATCATATTTGAAAATAATTTGTATAGATTATTTTTTTTGATTCTGTCTCAACTATCTTGAGTTGATAAAGACCTAGTTCTAAATAGAATTCATTTATGAAAAATAAATTAATTTCATATAATTTTTGATTTGGAAAGTTGAAAAACTCTTCCCCTGATTTTGTGCACACAAGTAAATCAACATTTTTTTCAAATAATTTACCTATCATATAATTATTTCTTTCAATGTATAGGGTGCCATTTTTATAATAAATGTCAATATCCTCTTGTGAAAGTGTTTTTCTTCCATAATTTTTGAAAATGTTGTCAAAATCCTCTGTGCTTTTAAAACCGTGAAAAAACAAAATTTCATTGAGATTTGAGGGTAGTCTGACGTGTTCAGATATTGGAGTCAAACTGTAACTATATTTGAATAAAACGTCCAATGACAAATCATAAGTTTCTTCGATATCGATCAGTGGTAGTGACTTATGTAATTGATGTTTTGTCAGTATCGTATTAGCTGTATCTTCATCATGAAGTGTGAGAATTGCAGGATTATCCGAATGTTTGAACTTATCGTAAACCTCCATTTGTTCTTCAAAAAACCATTTTGATCTTTCATCAAAAACAATGATATTACACTTACGTCGTGGTAATGGAATG